>Ga0256843_1000871_pt1 | contig 24825 bp, 19 predicted proteins | sample AlvinellametaG_FD_191572 | JGI IMG/M metagenome (GOLD analysis project Ga0256843, IMG submission 191572) | Pompeii worm associated microbial communities from hydrothermal vent at the East Pacific Rise, Pacific Ocean - Alvinella | ecosystem: Host-associated > Annelida > Integument > Unclassified ... | reverse complement strand
GATATCGGTGTTGTAGGGCTTGATACTTTAGAAGAGCAGGGACTTGATGTTGTTCGTCTGTTGGACCTTCGCCGTGGTGTCTGTAAAGTTGCTATCGGGATGAAAAATGGTGAAAAACTAGACCTTACAAAGCCAGAGCTCAAAGTTGCTTCTAAAATGGTAAACATTACTAAACGCTACTTTGAAGAGAGAGCTGTAAGTGTTGAGATCATCAAGCTTTACGGTTCTATTGAACTTGCACCGCTTATTGGACTTGCCGATATGATCGTCGATATTGTAGAGACAGGTACGACTATGAAGCAAAACGGGCTTGAGGTTGTAGAAGATATTATGACAAGTTCAACGTATCTGATCGCTAACAAAAACTCCTACATTGCCAAAAAAGATGAAGTGCTTGATATCTATGAGAAGATCCGTGATGTTATTCACGCAGAGAACGCGTAAGATATGACAAATCTTGATCTCTATGCAAAAGCAGAGCATCTCTTAGGGATAGAAGAGGCTACTGAGGCTCTTTATGATCTCTATCGTTCTGAGCTTGATGACTATAAGGTAAAAACACTTCTTGATGTCGGTTGTGGTCGTGGCGGCTTTATGGAGCGTATGATCAGTGACGGTGTAGCGTGCAAGGGTGTGGATCTGAGCTCCATTATGGTGCGTGAGTGTCAGGCAAAAGGGCTTGATGCCGAGTGCATTGATGCCAAAGAGGTGAGTGGCAAATATGATGCGATCGTGAGCATCTTTGATGTGCTTAACTTTATGTCAAAAGAGGAGCTTGTAGCGTTTTTAGAAGCGATGGCTGAGAAGCTCAATGATGATGGTATCTTTATAGCAGATATCAATACTCTCTATGGATTTAGCGATGTAGCGGAGGGGACGATGAGCAGTGATACAGATGATGAGTTTTTAAGTGTTGATGCTGCTTTTGAGAACAATGAACTCCATACAAAGTTTACTCTTTTTGAGAAAAATGAAGATGGACGTTATACAAAGTACCAAGATACTATTGTGCAGTATTTTCACAAGATCCAGCTTTTTCAGAAGCTAAAAGGGTTAAAACTTGTCGATAAACAGACTTTTTCGCTTTACGATACAGAAGATAAAACGCTTTTGATTTTTAAGAAGAGATAGTATCAAAGATCTGCAAAATGTTTTTGCACCTCTTGGAGCAGGTGTGTAAAGTCAATAGGTTTGAAGAGATAGGCCTCTATCTGTTCTATAAGGTTTGATTCTAGTTCACTATATGCCGAGAGGATAAAGATCTTTATATCTGTATCAATTTCTCTTATTTTTTTAACGAGTTCTCTTCCATCCATATTTGGCATATTGATATCGCTGATAATAAGATCATAGGCAGTAGTGTTATCTATGAACTGCCTGAGCCCATCTTCACCGTCAACAGCAACCGTTACATTTTTGAAGATATTTTGAAGCAGTCCAAATGTTGATTCTCTTGCTGTTTTGTTATCTTCGATATAGAGAACTCTTACTTTTTGAGAGCATTCAAGTAAAGTGTCTAAATTTTGCATTTTTTCATGCTCCTTTATCAACTATTATCTTGTTTCTACCACTTCTTTTTGCTTCATAGAGTGCTTTGTCTGCTCTGTGGAGCAGTTTGTCTATATTTGTGTCAATAATAGGTTTGTACTCTACAACACCGATACTGACTGTAAAACTGATTGTAAGATCTTTTTTTGGTTTGATATATGTCTGAATCTTTTTAGCGATAGAGAGGGCCCCCTCTATATCTGTATTTGGAAGAAGAATAATAAACTCTTCTCCTCCAAAACGAATCGGTATATCACTTGCTCTGATAAGTTGTTGAAAAGTTTCGGCAAGGAGTTTGATAACCTGATCACCAATAAGATGACCATAGGTGTCATTGATATTTTTAAATCTGTCGATATCTATCATCAAGAGGGAGAAAGGTTTTTGCTCCCGTTTTGAGATTTTTAGAAGATTTTCTGCAACATCATGAAAATATCGACGATTGTAGAGATTTGTCATAGGATCTCTGTTGTTCATCTCTTCAAGTCTGTTTTTTGCAATTTCAAGCTCTTTTGTTCTGAGTCTTACCAACTCTTCAAGGGAGGCTTCATACTCTTCAAGTCTTTTCATATAGTAGATCTTTTCACATGTCTGTTTGAGAACTTTTTCCAACTTTTTAAAGTTGATTGGTTTGAGCAGGTAGGCACTTGTACCGACCTCTATAGACTCAAGCAGCAGATCATTCTCTTTATGTGCAGTAGCTATAATAATAGGAATTGTACAGTCGATCTCTCGTATCTTTTTACTCATCTCTATACCGTTGAGCTTAGGCATTCTGATATCACTTATAACAAGATCAAAATGTTTTGACTGGAATTTTTTAAATCCCTCTTCTCCGTCCACAGCCGTAACTATATCTGTAAAAAAGTTTTTTAAGAGATCTAAAAAACTCTCTCTTGCTTCCTGATTATCTTCTACATAAAGAATTTGTAAAGATTTGGTAAAAGATACTAATTCTGTAATGGAAAATTTTTTATACATCTTCTTTTACCTCCTTATAGATTGGTATTTGAATGATGAAGATTGCACCCTCATCACTATTGGTAACAGTGAGCTTTCCGTTACAGTGCTCTTCGACAATTATTTTACTCATATAGAGTCCCAGACCGGTTCCGTCTTTTTTCATTTTTGTAGAGAAGTAGGGATCAAAAATTTTATGAATAATATCTTTTGGTATGCCCCCTCCGTTATCGCTGACTTCGAGATAGGCAGAGGAGTCATCACTATAGGTTTTAATCTTTATATATGGGTTTTGCAGCTCTTTTTCTATTAAAATATCTTCTGCATTTTTAATCAGATTTAAAATAACCTGTCTGAGCTCATTTTTCAGTACATAAATATACTCTTGACACTCAAAATCAGAGACAAGTTTAATCTTTTTATACTCCAAAGAGCTAGATACAATCTCAAGCACACCCTCTACAATATCAGAATAGAGCACTCTCTCTTTTTGTTGATCCTCTTTATAGAAATTTCTAAAATCATCTATAGTCTGTGAAAGGTGTTGCGAGAGATCGTCTATTTTATCTAGTTTTTGAATAAAGTAATCTTTATTGTAGTTATCTAAAAGAATCTTCATATAGAGATCACTTGATGTTGATGATATTGCAGTAAGCGGTTGTCTCCATTGATGGGCTATCATGCTGATCATCTCCCCCATCTGTGCCAATTTACTTTGATGCAGCAGTGTTTTGTCTTTCTCTTTACTGCGGACAAGCTCCTCTTCAAGATGGACGCTGTCTGTTATGTCAAGTCGGATTGCCGCATAACCTTCAATATTGCCTTTTTTATCAAAAAGGGGTTCTATATTTGCATAAACCCAGTAGTAGCCTCCATCTTTTTTCAGATTTTTGACCTCTCCGCTCCATGGTTTTCCCTGTTGAATTGTATCCCATAAGTTTTTAAAAGCGCTTTTTGGCATATCTGGATGACGAATAATATTATGCGGTTTGCCGATAAGCTCTTCTCTTGTAAAACCGGATATACTGCAAAAAGCATCACTGACATCGACAATTCTTCCTTTGAGATCGGTTGTTGAGCTGATAATATATTTATCAACAATTGATTTGAGTCTTTTCTCATTTTTTAATATTTTTAAAATAATAATGATAATACTCAAAAAGACAACAATACTGATAATATTTAAAAGTGCGAATCCTCCAAAAAGGGTATATGTCTCTTCTAGTGCATGATTAATATTTCTGCTGATCTCTTTTTCAAGATAGTTATCTACATTTTGCAGTTTGTTGATCTTGTTTGTAATCTGTTCAAACCAATATTCGGCACTAACACTGTATCCACTCTCAAAGTTTTCGTAGAGGATAAGATTTTGAATCTTTTTTACTTCATCGATACTTTTGTCTTTATATTGTTGATAGTAGAACTTTTTGGCATCTTGGGAAGCATATTTTAAAAATGTTTTGAGATAGAGCTTCTCAACGGCAATGATATTAATAAAAGCGACATGAAGACTCTTATCATACTTTTTTTGTGACAAGATGGCAGTTCCCAGAGCTCTCTCTATACCTATATTCTCTTTTGCATATAAAAAGTTGCTGTAGGCAATAATATTTTGGGTAATGATAGGGAGTTTGGAGATTTTGGAGATCTCTACAATAACATTGAGCAGATCATCATTGAGTTTTGAGTAGAAGTGAATACTCTTGGCAACATCTATCTTAAAGTGATCAATCTCTTGTCGTATTTTACGGAGCTGATATATATCTTTAAAACTCTTTTGCAGTGCTGTTAAAACATATTTGTCTTTTATATTGATAATATCTTGATGCAGCTTTTTTGCCCGTCTGTCTGTAATCTCTCTTTGTTTTTGGAGTTGAAGAGAGAATTTTTCACCTTTGCTTGCTAAAAAACCGGAACTGAGTCCCCGCTCTTTTTGTGTTGCGTGGATAAGCTGAGAGATATCTGTTGCAAGATCAATACCGTGTTTTAACTCTTTAAGAAAACTCCCTTTTGTATATTGGTGAGAGATAAGACTTGTACTGAGCAGTAAAAGTGTTAAGATGAGTATAAAAAGAGGCAGAAGAAGTTTTGTCTCTATTTTTAGTCTATTATGCATTCCCTTCTCTCTCTTCTGTTGGTAGGCAGATTGTAAAAACAGCACCTTTGGCATTATTTTTTACAGAGAGTTTTCCACCACAGTGCTCCTCAATAATGGTTTTACTCATATAAAGACCAAGACCTGTTCCGTCTTTTTGCATTTTTGTAGAGAAGTAGGGCTCAAATATCTTCTCTATAATATCATCAGGAATACCTCCTGCATTGTCCGCGATAGTGAGCTGATTTTTATCTATCTCTATTGTTATTTTTGGATCTGCTATCTCTTTGTCAAGAAGTACATCTTCGGCATTTTTTATAATGTTTAAAATAACCTGTTTGACTTCATTAATATATGTCTCTATCTCCGCAGATGATTTTATGGTTACATCAACACTGATTTTTGCATTTTCAAGGGAGACCTCTACAATATTTAAGGTACTTTTGAGCATTGCCTGCAGTGTTGTTCGCTCTTTTGCCTTATTATCTTTAAAGAAGTTTCTAAAGTCATCTATTGTTGCACTGAGGTGCTGTGCATACTCTGTTATTTTATTGGAGAGTTCAACAGTTGTCTCCTGATCCAGTGTACCTATTTGTGATTTGAGATTCAATGAACCGCTTGTTGCACTGATTGCAGAGAGCGGTTGTCTCCACTGATGGGCTATCATACTGATCATCTCTCCCATCTGTGCAAGTTTGCTTTGATGGAGCATTGCCTGATCTTTTTCTCTGTTTTTTTCTATCTCACGCATAATTTTTTGTTCCAAAGAGACACTGTTTGTTATATCTATTCTGACTGCGGCATAGCCTTCAAGTTCACCTTTGGCATCTAAAAGAGGTTCTATCGTAGCATATACCCAGTAGTAGCCTCCATCTTTTTTCTTGTTTTTGATTCTTCCTCTCCAGATCTCTTTGTTTTGTATGGTCTGCCAAACTTCTTTAAAGGTACTTTTTGGGGTATCTGGGTGTCTTACGATATTGTGAGGTTTTCCTAAAAGCTCTTTTTCTGTATAGCCTGAAATTTCACAAAAAGCTTTACTTACATAGGTAATGTTCCCTTTGAGATCGGTAGAGGAGTTAATAACATATTTTTCAAGAAGCAATCTTTTTCTTCTCTCTTTTTGCATCTCTTTAATAAAAAAGATAGCGATAATGAGTAGGATAATAAATAAGATGATATTGATAAACATATAGGCAAGATATCTAGAAAAACTTTTTGCGTTATCTCGTTGGATATTAATAATGATTTTATTTTCTATATAGTCACTGATATTTTTGAGTTTATCTATTTTGATTGTCATGTTTTTGAGCCATATTGTCGGAGTGATTTTCAGATCTTCAAAGGACTCTGCTTTGATAATGTGATCTTGTATCTGTAGGAGAATTTTTAATTCCGGAAAATTCATATTTTTTTCATAATAGTTTATAAAATCATCAGAAGCATAAGTGTAGAATTTTTTGAGATAGAGCTCCTGCATAGCAATAAGTTTGATAAACTCTATTTTATTGCTTTTAAGAAACTTTTTACTTGATAAAATAACGGTTCCTATGGCTCTTTCAATACCTGCATTTTCTTTTACATATAAAAAGTTGCTGTAGGCTAGAATAGATTGTGTGATTTTGGGTACTCTGGAAGTTTTGGCTATATTTGTAATTCGTTTGAGCAGTGTTTCATTTATGGATGAATAAAAATTGATAGAGTTCTTGACATTGATGGAGAGATTATCAATACGTTTTCGTATTATAAGCAGTTTATTTTTATTTATAAGATTTTTTTTTGTTATATTTTTAATGGCTTTGTTTGTAAAACAACGTTGTTGTTGCAGCTCTTTTTTAAAAAGTTTTCCATGGCTTGCAAGATAACCGGAGCTTATCCCTCTCTCTTTTTGTATTTCATGAATGACTTTTGAGAGTGAATCTGCAAGGAACATCTCTTTTTGTAACTCTTTTAGGGAATCAAACTTTTCAGACTCTTTGTTAATAATGGAAAATATAAAAAGAAAAAGGATAATTAAGAGGATAAAAAGGATAACAATAAATTGTTGTTTTTTTAGATTTTTAAACATTTTCACCTACTTTTTCGATTTTAATTGTAAAGAGTGCACCATCGTGTGTGTTTTTTATATCGAGTGTTCCGTTACAGTGCTCTTCAATAATGGTTTTGGACATATAGAGCCCTAAACCTGTTCCATTTTTTTCTGTTTTTGTAGAGAAGTAGGGATCAAAAATTTTATCTTTTATATCTTCATCAATACCACCACCGTTATCACTTATTTCAAGAATGTAAAAGTGATCATCCTGATAGGTTTTGATCTTTATATAAGGATTTTGTACTTCATTTTCAATCAGTGCATCTTCTGCATTTTTGAGAAGGTTGAGAACAACCTGTTTAATCTCATTCGGATAGGAGTAGAAATTTTTCTCTAGTTGAAAATCTTTGATAATTTTAATGTTTTTTGTCAAAATAGAGGTCTCTATAATCTTGAGTACACTCTCAATAATTTCAGTATAAGTTGTATCTTTTTTCTCTTTTTTTGGTCTGAAAAACTCTCTGAAATCGTCAATGGTTGTACTGAGATACTGTGTATGTTCGGTAATGGTACTGCTGAGATCCAAAATAGTCTCTTGATCCAGTGTTCCGAGTTTTGCTTTTATATGCAGACCTTGACTCAGGGAGCTTATTGCCGCAAGCGGTTGCCTCCATTGATGGGCTATCATACTGATCATCTCTCCCATCTGTGCAAGTTTGCTTTGATGGAGCATTGCCTGATCTTTTTGACGGTTTTTTTCAACTTCCTGTTTTACCTTGCCCTGAAGTGACCGGTTGGCCTCTTCAAGTTCTTTGGATGTTTCTGAGATAAGATGAGAGAAGGCTTTGAGTGTAAGATTTTGTTTTCTTCTCTCTTTGATAAATGTGTTGTTTTTGCAAAGCGGTACTTTTCTCTCTTGGGTACCCTCACTCAGACCTACTATCGTCATTGTCTGATTCAGCAGTTCATGTTTTGTGTCTTTTTGGTTAAAGTAGAACTCTCCGTAGGTAAAAAATCCGCTTATACTTTGGATCTGTTGCAGCATTGCAAGTTCTGTGTTTATATTTTCATTTAAAAGACGTAAGCGTGCCATACAGGAGTAAACAAAGATAGATTCACTCTCTTGAATATCAGGATCATCATAAAAAGTATGTGCATATCGTAAGATCGCCTGAATATTTCCATAACCAAAGGTGACTTTGTCACCTTCTAAAAAGTTACCGGCAAAGCTCAGGGAACCATCTTCTCCTTTGCCCATAATGGCACGGGGGATGCTGAGATTGTTTCGTTTTATAATAAGAGGAAATTCGATTCCCACATGAGGCAGTTCATTTGCTATATCTTTACCAAGATATTTTGCATAGATATCAACAGCTTTTTGACCATCTATCTCATAAACAACATTTTTATCTACTTTTGTAATGGTCATTGTTTTGCCAATATGTTCCCAACCAAAACTTGCATTTGTTGTTACCTGTAGGTTTTCATTGAAAAGAAGCGCAATAACGGCTCCTTTGGTTAAAATTTTCTCTTCGGTAAAGACAATAGTCTGTTCAAATTTTGAATTATCGCCTGACAATCCTCCTGCAATAACAAGGTTTGGATCATAATCTCTAAAAGCATCAATATATTCATCACCGTTAATATTAAGTCCGTCTGCAAAACTGAGTGCAATTTTTGCAGATCTGTTTGGATCAAACTGTTTGATAAGATTTTTGGCACTTTGATAGCTCTCTTCTCCTATCTCTGTATAATAGGTTGCTACTTCTGTCTTTTCAAAAAGAGTAAAAGAGAGAATAGTTGAGTTTGTATAGGCTACTCCGTTACAGATCTCTCCTGCTGTTGTTGAACCAAGAATTTTTATGTGGGGGATAAGGGTTTTAATATCAGAGATTAACCGTTCTATAAACATAACATTACAGACGCCCGTAAAAATTTGCAGTAAAATACTCTTTTGTTTATCTATTTTATTATGAACTATAAATTCGTTGAGCTCTTTTACGGAACGATATTTTATGTTATATGTTTTCAATCTGTTTTCCCTCTTAAAACCATCATAAATCTAAATTACTTTAAGAGGTTCCGGTTTACCAAAAAAGTAACCTTGTGAGTAATCTATACCAAGTTCAGTGAGACGTTTATAGATTGCTTCATTCTCAACATATTCACCGACTGTTTGAAGATTCTGTTTTTTTGCAAAATTGACAATGGTTTCAATAACATCAAGGGAGTAGGCATCTGTGACAATATTTTTAATAAGACAGGCATCAATTTTGATAATATCGGGTTGATAGTCCAAAAGGCGTTCAAAATTTGAATAGCCTGCACCGAAATCATCAATGGCAATCTGTACACCAAACTTCTTAACAGTGGTAATAAAATCTGTAATAAGATGAAAATCTTTCATCTCTTCATCTTCAAGAAGTTCAAAGATAATACGGTTTGTCTTCTCTTTGTATTGCTCTAAAAGAGCGAAAATATGTTCTCGTGTCTTTTTTCTCTCTATGTCGATGGCAGAGAGGTTGATGCTGATCTCCTGATCACATTGATCGAGACGTGCAAATGCCTGTTCCAGTACCTCATTTGTAATTTGATAGTAATATTTCCCTTTTTTTGAAATTTCCAAAAAATAGTAAGGAGGGAGAACTTTGCCATCTTCGGTAATAAGACGTACAAGAGTTTCGTATTTATCAACTTGTTGAGTTTTATTATTGACAATAGGTTGAAAATAGGTAACTATTTTTGAGTTTTCCAATGCAGTTTTGATCATTTTTAATGTATCAAGGTTCTTTTGGGCTTCCTCTTTTTCTATCTCAATAAGATTATTGGCAAAGATAAAATTCTGCTTCTTCTTTTGCAGCTCTTTGAGACCATATTTTGCATTTTTATAACTGTTTTGACCATACGAAACACTGATGAGAATGGAGATATCATATTCAATATCATCAAGTTCTATAACAGAGTCGTTAATTGTCTGTTGTATCTTTAAGAGTTTTGTTTTAATCTGCTGATCATCTTGGTGGCACTCTGTCCTCTTTTTAAGAAGAGCATACTCTCCGTCACCTAATATGAAAATATTTTCAATAGCGAACTCTGTTCCGATATCCGCCAAAAGTTTGTAACTGAATTTTTCCTCCAGCTCTTTGGCAAGTTCCTGACCGTAATATTTTTCTATATCTTCAAAACTCTCTATCTGGATAAGTATGAGAACAAATTCATCAGAGTTGTTGGTGATGTCAATAAGACGTCTTCTTTGATCCATTGTATCTGTGATATCGTTTTTAATAGAGATATATTCGACAATTTCACCATCCATATTTAAAACAGGTTTGATGGTCGTCTCAATATAAAAAGTACGTCCACTTTTTGTTCTGTTTTTTAAAATACCGTTCCAAATTGATTTTTTCTCTTTGATGGTATGCCACAGCTCTTTATAGATCTTTGGATCATTGTTTGGATATTTGAAAATATTGTGGTTTTTTCCTATCAGCTCTTCATAGGAGTACTCTGTAAGATCACAATAGGCATTATTAACATAGGTAATTGTACCGGTGTGATCAGTTTTGGAAATAATGGTACTGATATCTGTTACATCCTGATACTGCTGTAGAAGATAGACTTCATCCATAATTTTTAGTTTTTCGACTATCTTTTTTAATGCTTCCATAAATTGTGTCAGATCAATAGGTTTAAGAAGGTATCCATCCACACCCAGTTTAATACTGTCCATAAAGAAACCCGATTCGTTATAGGCTGAGAGAACGAGAATAGGGATATCTTTATCTAGCGAACGAATCTTCTTTGTCATCTCCAGACCGTTAAGACGGGGCATATTGATATCTGTAATAATAATATCAATATTGTGTTCTTGGAATTTTTCAAATCCGTCTTCACCATCTACTGCCGTAATGACTTCACCGAAAAACTCATGTAAGATAACAAGTGTCGCATCTCTTGCTAATTGGTTATCTTCTACATAAAGCAGTGTCAGTTTTTTGGAATAGACAAGAATCTCTCCAATGTTTTTCATTTTTCTCTCCCCATAGTATCATGGAATATCTTATCATCGGTTGACATAAGCAAGCAATTATATTTTAGATTAATCTAACAATTATAAGCTAAAAAGCATAAAACCTATCTAAATTTAGCAATATACTACAAAGATATAGAAAAACTTTGAATTATAATTTAAATGCGACTTTAGTTGCTAAAGGGAAAATCTATAAAATGTTACAATGTCAAAATTACATACTAAAGGATTAAAAAATGAGTAAACATAAACAGAAAATAGAGAAAGTTTTTGAACACCCGATCTCTGCAAATATTGATTTTAAAAAACTATTGAGTGCATTAGAGCATTACGGTGCAGAGATTGATTTGACAAAAGAGCATCATGCAAAGATTCACCTCAAGGGTAAAATGTACTCTATGCCGCTTCCACATCAGGGAACTGCACTCTCAAAAGATGTTGTCGTAGAGTTACGTCACTTTTTGGAAGAGGTAGGATTGACTCCTGATTCTCTTTAAAAGACTATAGCTTCATAAAGATAGAGTTCTGCATCTTTGCAGTGCTCTGGAGCTATGCCTGCTTTTTCTACACAGCAACTATAAAAAAACTCCTCTTTATTCCACCCCATATCTGTTGCAACCTGAGGAAGATATGTTCCGCTTTTATCTCCATAAACAATATAGATACCATGCTTTCCGACAACTATATCTTCAAGAGAATCTGCCCGTACTCTTGGTGTGAGTACCGAGATCTCAATGCTTATTTCCGGAAGTTCATCTGCACTAACCGGCGGGAATCTGTTATCATAGCGTGAAGCAGCAATTGCCATATCTATGATAACCTCATAAAGCGGTTGATCCGGTTCAAAACGGCCTATACAGCCACGTAAATGATTGTTTTTGTTGAGTGTTACAAATGCTCCAAGATGCTCCTGTAACTTTTGCGGTATCTCTTGTGTATCTAGTGCTATTTTTTGATTATGGATAACAGCTTCATAGAGGGCTTTTTCAGCTAACTTTTTTAGGAAGATTTTTTCTTTATCATTGAGTGTAAAAGTGTTTTGGCTTTGCATATTCAAAGTCTCCTTTAGAGGGAGTTTTTTGTATTATAGCAATAAAAAAGGTTATTTTCCAGCCAAAAAAGCCGGAAAATAGGTAGAGAATGATTATTTTACAACAGGTTTTGGAGTCTTGTCGTTTGTTGCAGGAAGCATAGGAACTTTCATATATGGTTTTTTACCATCAAGTGCACCTAAAAATGCCTCGATTGATTTTACCTGTTTTTCACTCAGTTTTGTACCGAGTTGGATTCTTGCCATCTCTTTGATAGCATCTTGAAGTGTCGGTTCCATACCATTGTGAAAATATGGTGCAGTCTCAGTAACATTTCTGAGTGTAGGAACTTTTACCATACCGTTTTTATCGCCTTTGAAGTCACCTACATTCATATATTTATATTTTGCAGTAACATTCATAGCACCCATAGCACCACCGATACCTACACCGTTGTGACATGAAGCACAACCAACTTGGATAAATGTTTTTAAACCCTCTTTTTGCTCTTTTGTCATAGCATTTTTATCACCGTTCATAAATGCATCGAACGGTGCAGGTGTTACAAGTGTTCTCTCAAAAAGACCGATAGTGTCAGCAACTTTTTTGAAAGTGATTTTTACATCTTCTCCATACGCTTTTTGAAACTCTTTTACATACGCAGGCATAGATGTAACAACAGCTACAACATGCTCTTGTGTTGCTGCCATCTCAGGAGCTGCCTGAATAGGACCCTGTGCCTGATCTTCTAAGTCCGGACTTCTACCATCCCAGAACTGTTTATCATTAAATACTGCATTATATACAGTCGGAGAGCTTAAGTGATGTGGATTGGCTGTCCATTTGTGACCGATTGCCGCTTGCATACCGTCATCTCCGCCTTTAGAGAGGTTGTGACAAGTATTACATGAAATAAGACCACTCTTTGAGAGACGTGGATCGAAGTAGAGTTTTTTACCAAGTTCTACTTTTGCTTTTGTAATAGGATTCTTAGGATTGTCTATAAGCTTTAATAGTGCCGTTGGAGACTCAGGTATTGCTTTTAGTCCTGCATTTTGAGCATCTTCTACAAGTGAATTTGCCATTAGTGAAGCTGCTGTAAAAGCAAGTGCTATCATTTTTTTCATTTTATTTTCCTTCTTGTATAAACTGTAAAGATAAGTATAGTATCTTTCTGTTAAGGAAGTATAACAAAATAAATCTTAAGGGAAAATAATTATCTTTTAGTTATTTATAAACTCTACAGCACTTTTACATGCATTGAGATAACTTAATGTTTGTGCTTTGTTCTTATAGGCGATATCAAAAGCTGTTCCGTGATCGACCGAAGTTCTTATGATGGGAAGATTGAGTGAGATATTGACACTTTCATCAAAATAGAGTGCTTTAAGCGGTGCAAGCCCCTGATCATGATACATTGCTACAAAGTAGTTGAAGTTTTTACGGAAGTAGGGCGCAAAGGCAACATCGGGAACGATGGGACCATAAAACTGTTCAAAGCCAAGCTCATTATTGATGTCATTAATAACAGCTGTTATGATCTCCTCTTCATTACCCAAAACTCCATTGTCTCCGGCATGAGGGTTGAGTCCCAAAACGGCAATTTTCTCTTTTTGTATGGAGTTGTGCAGATCCAGAAGAAATTGTTTGAGTTTTTCATAGCTGAGTGAGGCAGCCACATCTTTAAGCGGTATATGCTCTGTAAAAAGAGCAACAAACATTTTGGGTGTTCCAAGCATCATAATGGCATCTTTGTCAAAATGTTTACGAAGCAGATCGGTATGTCCTTTAAAATCGAGTCCTGCTAGCATCCATGCCTCTTTGTGAATAGGCAGCGTAACAATGGCATCTGCCTCTTTTTTTTCACAAAGTTCAATGGCTTTCATAAAGGAGTCATAGGAGTATTTTCCACTCTCTTTGGATACTTTGCCGGCTTCTATTATAAAGTTGCCATCGACAACAGAGAGCTGCATCTCTTTTGGAAGGGGTGTCTGTAGCAGTTGTGCTGCCTGATTGAGCATCTTTTCATTGATACAGTAGATGGGATCAGCAAATTTTATAAGCTCTTGATGGCTTTTGAGGGCTATCTCAATGCCCACACCGTTAAGATCACCTATGCTTACAGCTATACGAGGTTTTTTCATCGTGTTGTCAATCGTTTCATCTCTTGGACGGCTTTTGCCAAACCTGTAAAAACAGAACGGGCAATAATACTTTGTCCTATATTGAGCTCTGTAATCGCATCGATCTGCATAATAGCATCAACATTATGATAGTTTAGACCATGTCCGGCAGCTACTTCAAGACCGATTTTTTTTGCGTGAAGTGCGGCTGTTTGAAGCTCATTGAGTGCCTCTTGGAGACGTTTTTCAAGCTCTTCTCTTGGAAGTTGCAACTCTTTTACGGCATGGTGTGAGTAGGGGAGGTTGGAGTGCAGCATTGCAAAAAGATTGGAGTAGAGCCCCGTATGGAGCTCAACCATCTCTGCACCGAGTTCTTTTGTCTGATCCATCGCTTCTATTGTAGGATCGACAAAAAGAGATACCGGAATGGAAGCATTATGGAGTTGTTTTACCGCATTTGCAATCTCATCTGCATACTTAAAGAGATCAAGTCCACCCTCTGTAGTTACCTCTTCTCTCTTTTCCGGTACAAGTGTAGCGCGGTGAGGACGGAGTTTGCTGACAATATCCAGAATTTCCTGATTAATAGAACACTCCAGATTGACAGGGAGTTTTGAGTGGAGTAAAATATTTTTTACATCACTGTCTTGAATATGGCGTCTGTCTTCTCTAAGGTGAATGGTAATCTGATTGGCTCCGTTTTGTGAAGCTACAAAAAGAGCCTCCAAAATATCGGGATCATTTACTTCTCTTGCCTCTCGTAAAACAGCTACATGGTCAATATTTACACCTAAAGTCATCTTATTCATTACTGCTCTTTTCATCAATTACGGAGTGATAAAATTTTAGATAATCCTCTTCAAGATTTTCATAAGAGATACTCTCTCCTATATAAACTTCTACCGTATAGGGTTCGCGATAGGGTGAGTTTTTAAAAACCTCTTCATTCTTTCCTTTGATATATACAGGAACAATATCAAGGTTATTTGCTTTTGCAATTTTTTGGGCACCACTTTGAAACTTCTGGATACCATCACCTTTAAATCGTTCTCCCTCCGGAAAGATATAGAGATTCATATTATCTACTTTTGCAAAAACTTTTTTTATGGTTTTAAAAAAGTTTAAAAGACCACGCTTGTTTTCAAGATCAACAGAGATACATCCGCTGTACTGGAAAAACTCTCCGTAAATCGGATCTTCAAAAAGTTCCTGTTTTGCTATCCATGTACCATTTTTTTTCTCTGCTGAGAAGATATTTTCCATAACCAGAATATCTAGCAGTGATCTGTGATTGATGGCATAAAGCACTTTATCTTTCTTTGGAAGTTCTCCAATCTGTTTTACCTGAATATTTAAAAAATCAAGTACCTGATTGGAGTATTCACCTCTTGCTCGTGAAAGCTCTTCATAACCATATTTTAAAGTAATGAAAGGGTGAAAAAAAGTCTCTTTGAAGATCTTTTTGTATTTGAGCCCAAGCTCAAACATAAAGATATATTTTCCTAAATCTTTTAGCATATAAACCTCTTTGTAAAATAGACTTGTTGGAAAAAGTCTATGAAAGATTATAGCTAAAAAAGATTAACTTCTTGTCTTTTTCAGTGTCATTTCTGTCTCCATAATACGAATCTCATCATCTGCATGGACTCTGATATCGTCATCGGCTTTGAGCTTCTTTTTCTCTATTTTATCGGGGTAGTCAAAATGGTTTAAAATATGTTTTATGGTATTGATACGTGCTTTTTTCTTATTGTCTGAACGAATAATTGTCCATGGTGCATGTTCTGTATGTGATGCTAAGAGCATAGAGTATTTTGCAATGGTATATTTGTCCCATAATCCTTGTGATTTTTCATCGACAGGAGAGAGTTTATACTGTTTGAGCGGATCGGTACGGCGCTTGTCAAAACGTTTTTTTTGTTCATCTTTACTGACAGAGAAGTAGAATTTAAAGATATTGATGTCGGAATTTACAAGCATCTTCTCAAACTCCGGCACTTCATGCAAGAACTCTTTATGCTCCTCTTGCGTACAAAATCCCATTACCGGTTCAACGCCTGCACGGTTATACCAGCTTCTGTCAAAGAGTACAATCTCACCGGCGGCTGGAAGATGTTGCACATAACGTTGAAAGTACCACTGTGTCTTTTCTATGTCACTTGGTTTGTCAAGTGCTACAACACGGGCACCACGAGGATTGAGATGTTCGGTTATACGTTTGATGGTACCACCTTTTCCGGCAGCATCACGTCCTTCAAAGATCATCAGCACTTTTTTACCGGTATCTTTGACGTAGTTTTGCATCTTCAGCAGTTCAATCTGAAGACGTTTTAACTCCTCTTCATACTCAATTGTCTCTTTTTTCTTCCAAACAGCGACTCTGTCGCCTTTTACATGTTTGATTCTGTTCTCTTTGTTTTTTTTCATAGTCTGCCTTTGACTCTATTATAAGACTTTCAACTTTAAAAAGAGTTTTCAATCAACAAATCAAGCTCTTTTATATCTTCTGTCGTGGCAAAACAGCTCTTTTCTCCACAAATAAGATAGTTTTGCTCTTTATCTGCTTTAAAGAGTGTAAAAGGGTATCTGATCTCTGCAAGTTCACAGCTGTTGTTTTGTAGGTTCTGCAGAGAAGTTTTGATAACTCTGTCTCCTTTGAGGTAGCGTATAGCCTCTATAAGCAGATATGGATAGTAGATAGGACGTCGTCCGAGATCATAAGAGTTGTACTCCATCGTTTTAAAAGCAAAGTGTCTGTATTTCTCATCATTGAGCAGTGTTGCAAGTGTTAAAAGAGATTCAATCATAATAGATACAGAAGAGGTGTAGGTATTGTCTGTGACTTCGGCTTTTACACGGAACTCTCCTTCGCTGAAGTACCACACTCCTTTATCGTAAAACTTCTCAAGTGCTTTATTGACAAATTTGTGTGCATTTATAAGTGAGATCTCATTTTGTGTATATTTGTAGGCAGTTAAAAGAGCCTGTGACAAAAAGGCATAATCTTCTAAAAAAGCTTCTACTTTTGGGCTTTTGTTGATGAGTGTGGTATGGTAAAGTGTTTCATCAATATAAACTTTCTTAAGCAGTTTTTGTAATGACTCTTCGGCTCTTGTATGGTACTTTCTATCGATTGTCCCGAGTTTAAAGAGTGCATTTATAAACATTGCCGACCAGGATGTCTGTACTTTTTTATCTATAAAAGGGTACTCTCGTTTTGCTCTGATGTTTTGAAGAATGATTTTAACATCATTGAACCACTCTGGCACTTCACCCTCAAAACGGACAATACTTTTGCCATTTTCAAAGTTGCCATGGTGTGTAATACTCATTGCTTCACACATTTTTGCTGCATCATTATAACCGGCTTCGCTGAGTGCCGTAAAAACTTCATCATAGCTATAGACAAAGTATGTTCCCTCTTCTCCCTCACTGTCTGCATCACTTGCAGAGTAGAAGAGTCCATCTTCACTCATATAGTTATGCCAAAAATCTGCAATTTCACGTGCTTTTTTGAGGTAGTTTTCATCTTTGTAGCTGAGATAAGCATCCGTATAAACACCACATAAAAGAGCATTATCATAGAGCATCTTTTCAAAGTGTGGTACAAGCCATTTTTCATCAACACTGTAGCGACAGAAACCGCCATCGACAAGATCGTACATTCCCCCTTTTGTCATATTTTCCAAGGTGTTTGTAATCATCGCTTTGGCACTTCTGTCATTATAGAGTCTATCTATAACTAAAAGAGCATGCAGTGTAGTTGCATGAGGAAACTTTGGTGCAACAGAGAAGCCGCCGTTACGCGTGTCGTAGTTACTTTTTGCCTGTGTGAGAAAAGGTTTGTAAAACTCCTCTTTGAGAACAGTCGCCTCTTTTGGATGTTCGGGCTGTTTTATGAAGTTCTCTATCTCATCGGCATTTTTTAGTATGTCAGCATCATTTGCGGCTACTTTGCGTGCTATGAGTCTTGTCAATTCTATAAACCCCATACCTTCAATGCTTCCCTGCTCAGATTCAGGCGGAATGTAGGTACCTGCAAAAAATGGTTTGTTGTCCGGTGTAGCGAAGATGGATGTCGGCCAACCGCCCGGACGGCGATTTAAGAGCATATAGACCTCTTGGTAATATTTGTCAATATCGGGACGCTCTTCACGATCGACTTTGATGGAGATAAAACCTTCATTGAGAATTTTTGCACACTCTTCATTTTCAAAAACTTTCTCTTCCATAACATGACACCAGTGACAGGAGGAGTAGCCTATGCTGATAAAAATCGCTTTATTCTCTTTTTTTGCAGTTTCAAAGGCTTCATCACACCACGGCCACCACTCAACGGGATTGTTTTTGTGTTGTTGCAGATAGGGAGAGTCTGCATTTGCTAATCTGTTTGGCATAACTATTTCACTTTTATTTTATTTTTTATTAGAGTAGAGGAATTTTAATGATGATTTGCTTAAAATATTCAAGTATATGAATGCTTTTAGATGAATAGCTGTTTTTTTTAAGATTTTGATAATATAATTTTATTATTAGCTAAAATATTTAGGATGTTATGAAGAAGATATATATTGCTGGACCGGATGTATTTGAAAAAGATTCTTTTGAGATAGGAAAGAAGTTACGTGCTTTATGTGAAAGTTATGGGTTTGAGGGGCTTTACCCTTTGGATAATGAAGTTGATTTTTCACAGCCGAAGCAGAAAATTGCAGAAGATATTTTTCTTGCAAACCGTGCCATGATCGCATCGGCAGATATTGTCATAGCAAATCTCAACCCTTTTCGCGGTAAAGAGGCAGACAGTGGAACGGTTTGGGAGTGTGGCTATGCAAGCGGACTTGGAAAAGAGGTCTATGGTTATATGCAGGATACAAGAGCCTACATTGAAAAATTTACAGAAGATGAAAAATTTTTAAGTGACGGTTGCTATTGTGACACTAAAACAAGAGTCATTGAAAATTTTGAACACCCTTTGAACCTTATGATAGCCTGCAGTGTAAAAAAGATAGTTGCCGGTTCTTTTGAAGATGTCTTAAAAATATTATAAGAGCACTCTAAATGAAGATACAATCCGCTTTTCTTTTGCTTTTTTTATCTGTCTCTCTGTTTACACAGAGTTATGCAGGTGAAAACCTGGAGAAAGTTTCCCTGCAGCTACACTGGAAGTATCAGTTTGAGTTTGCCGGTTTTATTGCTGCAAAAGAGAAGGGTTTTTATAGAGATGCAGGCTTGGATGTTACTCTCAAAGAGTATAAAAACGGTATAGATATTGAAGAGGATGTTGTCTCTGGAAAATCAAATTATGGTATTTATAACTCTCTTGCACTTTTAGAGTATCTTCGAGGTAAACCTTTGGTTTTAATCTCTTCTTACTTTAAACGGGCTGCATTGGTCTTGGTGACACAACCCTACATACACGCTCCAAAAGATTTGATTGGCAAACGGGTAATGGCAACAACAAAAGAGGATTTTACTCTTAATTTCGGCTCTTATTTAAAAGGGTATGGTGTCGATGTTGATGATCTTCATCTTGTTCCCCATACATATAAAATTGATGATTTTGCTGCAGGAAAAGTAGATGCTATGACGGCATTTGTCTCTAATGAAGTTGTGAAGTTAAATGAGCGAGGTGTATCTTATAATATTTTGGATCCGAGTGATGACAATTTTTATATTTTGCAACTTGAACTGATTAGTTCTCAAGATGAGGTAAAATATCATCCTCAACGTACAAAAGCTTTTCGAGATGCTTCTTTAAAAGGGTGGAAGTATGCTTTGACTCATAAAAATGAGATTATTGATATTATTGTTAAAAAGTATAATAAAAATATTTCAAAAAAGAGTTTGCAAAAAGAAGCTGCTGTAATACAGAAATTAATTTTACCATATACCTATGAACTTGGCTCGATTGATAAAAGCTTTTTAAAAAAACAGAAAGAACTTTTTGTAAAAGAGTATGGTATTAAAAACCCAAGAAGGCTGAATGACTATATATTTTATCCGAAGATGGAAAATAAATCTTTTCATTTTACAGATAAAGAACTTGAATATATTAAAAAGCATAAAAAAATAAATGTATGTGTTAATTATGATCTTTTCCCTTTTGATGGTGTGAAAAATGGAAAATTCAGAGGTGAAATGGCAGATATTTTTTCAATTATTTCTCAAAATACCTCTTTGGAATTTATACCTATTCAACCATCTTCCGAAAAAGATTTAACAGAGAAAATTAAAAGTAAAAAATGTCAAGTTTTTTCTCTTCTTGCAACATTTAATACAGAGTTTACAACACTAAAAGCTACAAGCTCTTTTGGTGCTTCAAATTTTGCAATTTTAAGTAAATTGAATCGTTCTTTTGTAGATGATCCACATCTTTTAAAAGGAAAAGTGCTTATTGTTCAAAAATATTCATTTAAAAAATATTTACGATATCTCTATCCGTATCTGCGTATAAAAGTAGAGTACAATAAAAATAAAATGGTACAGGATGTTTTACATGGAAAAGCATATGCCATTGTAACACTTGATGAACAGGCAGATTATTTTATAGATAAATATGGCTATGGAAAATTAAAAATCAATGGCTTTTTAGCTAAGGACAGACCTTTTAAAGGAAGTATCGGTGTGCAACAAGATGAACCGATTCTCTACTCCATTATAGAAAAAGTAGTCTCTCATATTCCAAAAGAGAAAATAGAGTATATACGAAACAGTTGGCGAATTGGTAGATATCAAACAAAAATTGATTACTCATTGGCATGGAAAACACTCTTTTTCATGGGTATTATTGTGATTATTATGATCTATTATCAGAAAAAATTGAAAAATTTTAACAAAGAGCTTGAAAAACAGGTAAATGAAAAGACAAAAGAGCTGCGTGAGATCAATGAGTCACTTGAGGCAACTGTAGAGGAGAAGATAAAGGAGCTGATACATAAAGATGAGATCTTGACTGCACAGTCCAAACAGGCCGTTATGGGAGAGATGATCAGTATGATAGCACATCAGTGGCGCCAGCCTCTTAATACAATAACACTGCAAATCTCCAATATTCAACTTCAGGAGATGATGAGTCAATCTGTTTCCAAAGAGGAGTTGTTGGGTATTTTGGATGAAATCAGTAACTCCGTTATTTATCTCTCCAATACTATTGATGATTTTAAAACCTATTTTCATCCAGATAAAGAGGTGACAGAGATTACTTTAGATGAGTTGATGCAAAAGGTGATTAGTTTTATTGAACCGAGAATGAAAACAAGTCATGTTTCAATTGAACTCAATGGTGATGTTCAAAGCAATGTTGTCGTTTACAGCAATGAGTTGATACAGGTGATCTTAAATATTTTAAACAATGCCATTGATGCGTATGAGAGTTCAAGTGATGAACAGAAAGTGATCTCTCTTTCGATTGAAGATAAGGGTGAACGCATGCATATTATTATCTCTGATACGGCCGGAGGTATTGATTCGGAGCATATAAAACATATTTTTGAACCCTATTTCAGTACAAAAGGAAAGAACGGAACAGGACTTGGTCTCTATATGTCCAAGATGATTATTGAAAAACAGTTTAACGGAAAAATTACTGTATTTTCTCAAGGCAAAGAGAGTAGCTTCTTAATTGATATTCCAAAATATGTTCATAGCTGAGTATGTTACCTTTCTTTTCTTTTTTAACATTATAATATCTTTTTAGATTACTAAAGAGCAGATGTAGCGTATGATATATACTTATAATAAAAGGGAGTTTCATGAAAATTTTAAAGAGGATTGTATTACTTTTTTTAGTAACACTTTTTACACTCGAAGCAGCAGAGTTTTTAATGCCGGATCAGGCATTTAAACCCTATGCCAAAGTGAATGAAAAAGGGGAGATAGTAGCAGGAATCACGATAGCACCTGAAATTTATCTCTATAAAAAAAGTTTAAAAATTACACTTTTAGAGCCAAAAGATCTTAAGATCGCAACGATGGATGCTCCCAAAGCTGTTGATCATATGGGTGATGCGGTCTATCTGAAATCACCAGAGTTTGTTTTGCATCTTAAAAGTAATGAAAAGCTCTCGGGAATGCAGGATGTCAAGCTTAAAATCGCCTATCAGGGGTGTTCGGAACAGGGCTTGTGTTATGAGCCGACTGAGAAGATTTTTACATTACAATTGGATGCAGATGGACTCTCTTCTGCAAAGAAAAAAGAAGAACTTGTATCAACAGAGCAAAAATCAAAGAGTGATCTTATTGCTGATACTATCCGTTCAAGCAGTTTCTTTGTTATTTTGATAACGTTCTTTGTTTTTGGTCTGCTGCTCTCTTTGACACCGTGTGTTTTTCCTATGATCCCGATTATTTCCGGTTTGATTATATCGCAGGGTGAGGGATTGACTACGAAAAAAGCCTTTTTACTCTCTTTGGTTTATGTCCTTGCTATGGCTGTAGCTTATACTATTGCAGGTGTGCTTGCAGGACTTTTTGGTGCAAATCTGCAAGCTGCCCTGCAGACACCGTGGGTAGTCTATAGTTTTGCGGCAATTTTTGTCTTCTTGGCACTCTCTATGTTTGGTTATTATGAGTTGAAACTGCCTGATGCTCTGGTAAGCAGAGTGAGTCAAAACTCAAATCGCAGCGGATTTGTCGGTGTAGCGATTATGGGATTTTTATCGGCACTTATTGTCGGTCCCTGTGTTGCCGCTCCGCTTGCAGGTGCTTTGGTCTATATCGGGCAGACGGGGGATGCTCTGCTTGGTGGTGCTGCTCTGTTTGTCATGAGTCTTGGAATGGGTGTTCCTTTGATTGTCGTTGGTGTGAGTGCAGGTAAGTTTATGCCAAAACCGGGTGCATGGATGACACTTGTCAATGCTGTTTTTGGTGTTCTTATGTTGGGTGTTGCCGTATGGATGCTTGAAAAGGTATTGCCGATATCTGTTATAACCTTTATGTATAGTGTTCTTGGTATTGGTTTTGCACTCTTCTTGGGTATTGGTGAGAAAGAGGGACATATTCTAAAGAGAACTGTGACACTCTTTCTTTTTCTCTACTCTTTGGCGCTCTTTATCAGTGTTATGGCAGGTAAGCCGAGTATAACGCAACCACTTGGATTTTTAGCAGCAGGCAAAATGCTCTCCTCAAACAGCAATGCTGCATCCAAAGAGCTGGACTTTATGAGAGTAACATCTTTGGATGAGCTCAATGCCCTTTTGAAAAAAAACAGAGGCAAAAAGGTACTGCTGGATTTCTCTGCTGCATGGTGTACTGCCTGTAAAGAGCTTGAAGAAGTGACATTCTCAGATCCTTCGGTCAAAGAGAAAATGAGTAAATTTGTATTGATTCGTGCAGATTTGACGGCAAACGGATCACAAGAGAAGGCGCTTGCAAAAGCGTATGGTGTTTTTGGTCCGCCTGTTATTATTTTCATAGATAAAGATGGAAAAGTACTCCATTCAAAAACTATTGTCGGTTTTGTTGAGCCAAATGAGTTTTTAAAAGCATTATAATTAACAAAGAGGGAAAAATTATGGCATATATGGGTATAATTTCAAAATAAATATACCCATATAGGATGTTCAATGCCTCAGATTACAATCTCCATTAAACCAAATAACCACCGTATTTATCAATGTCCATACGATAAAAAAGAGAAACTTTTAAATAAAATCATACAAGAGAGCAGCAGTAAAGATATTTTAGTTGTCTGCTCAAGTGAACCGCAAACGCTCAAAGCAAAATTAAAAAATCAAGATATCAGAGTCATTGAAGACAGAGAACTTGTCAAAGATAAAGATCTGCAATGTGATTTTTTGATCAGTTATGATATGCCAATAGAGGCGATTGTCTATATGGCAAGAGTCTCCAAAGCACTTAGCGGTGCTGTTATGCTCTTGGATGAGAGTGAACAAAAAGCACTTCATGCTATAGAGTCTCTTCTTGGACGTGCGATTAAGCAAGAGAGAGTAGAGGGCTTTGAGTATCCGCAAAAAGAGAAAAAGAGCGTTGAGAGACCGGTAAGAAAAAAGCTCTCAAAAGAGGAGATCAAAGAGGTTGCCAAAAAGCGTTATGAGAAATCTACACAAGAAGAAGTAGCTTTTGAGAAACCTCAATTTGAAAAACCGAAGCGTGAGTTTAAAAAAGAGAGTAAAAAAGATGACAAATGGACAAAAACAAAAAGAGCGCCTAAAGTAACAGGCAAGAAGATCTCCATTAAAGCACGAAAACCAAAAGAGGATTAATCCTCCTGTAAAATTGCGGCAACTCTTTTTGAACTGCCGTGCCCAAGATACTCACGGAGTGCTTTTGAGTTTTGTAAAAAGTGTGACGTGTCATACCTTTTATAACTCTCTAGCAAATTTTCGGCAGTTACGGCATCTTGTAAAAACTCAGGATGAATCTCTCTTCCTTGAAACTTTTCAAACATAATATTTGCAAGTCCTACATGCGAGAGTTTGACAACTCTGCTGCCTATGAAATAATCAACTGCTTTGGCTTTGTAAGCCAAGATAAAAGGTGTACCGATAAGCGCAGCTTCAAGTGTTGCCGTACCACTGCAAATAAAGGCAAAATCAGCCTCTTTGAGTGTTTTGTGTGCATTATGTACGACTGCAAATCCCTTTAAATCTCCGTAGAGCTCCGCTATATCTTCAGAGGAAAAGTATTTCGGGATGATCACCGTTGCTTTTGTGATATTTGAGAGTTTATGACGAACCTCTTTAAAGATTGGCATAAGACGTTTGATCTCACCTTTGCGACTGCCGGGCATAAAGGTAATATGTTCTATCTTCTGAACTTCCTGCTCTTTAAACTCTGTTATCTGATCAAGCAGAGGGTGACCAACATACTCAATAGGTGCATCTTTTGGGTAGTAGGCAGGCTCAAAGGGTAAAATAGAACAGAGGTGATCAATGGTTTTTGCCAAAATGGGAATACGTTTTTTCTTCCATGCCCAGGCTTGAGGTAAAATATAGTAGATGATCTCTTTGTCGGGATACTTCTTTTTGATTTTTTTTGCAAGAGGGAGA
>Ga0256843_1000870_pt1 | contig 24832 bp, 17 predicted proteins | sample AlvinellametaG_FD_191572 | JGI IMG/M metagenome (GOLD analysis project Ga0256843, IMG submission 191572) | Pompeii worm associated microbial communities from hydrothermal vent at the East Pacific Rise, Pacific Ocean - Alvinella | ecosystem: Host-associated > Annelida > Integument > Unclassified ... | reverse complement strand
GCGACCACCCGGGCGGTCACCACCGAAGCACTCCGCCGGGCCGCCAACGGTGCCGAGGTGCTTGAGCGCATCACCGGGGAGACCGGGATCCGCTTTGAGATTATCGACGGGGACGAAGAGGCCCGCCTCACTCTGAAAGCGGTCAAATACCGCCTTCAGACATTATCGTTGGATGGGAAGGACACTCCTTTATCGGTGCGTTGGCAAACGCACCCTACACCATCGATGGTTGAGGATCTGGTACTGATCGATATCGGCGGCGGTTCGACCGAGGTGACATTCGCCTACGGGGATGAGGTGATCGCGCAGAGCTTTCCGCTGGGGATCGTGACGCTCTCTCAGAGCTACCCCGATCTGGAAGCGATCGAGACGGCTCTGCCGGAGGTGATGGGTCCGCTGGAGCGTTTTGTCGCCGAGGTCTACATCGCCCGGGGACGGCCGGAGGCGTTCGTGGCCACCGCCGGGACCCCCACGACGCTCGCGGCGATGCAGTTGGGGATGGAGTACGCTACCTACGATCCCGAGCGGATCAACGGTACCCGTCTACTCCGCTATGCGCCGCGCTACTATCTCGACGAACTCCTGAGCCTGCCGTTCGCGCGACGGGAGGAGATCGTCGGAGTCGGCCGGGCCGATCTGGTCACGGCGGGGATACTGATCTTCGATCGGATGTATAAGATATTGGGCTTTGAAGCGTGTACGGTGATCGACGACGGCCTGCGCGAAGGGGTCGCGCTGGATCTGGCGGAGAAGTGAGAGGAAACACGACCGACCTTGGTAGGTCGGGATCCCCCGATCCCGACGATTTCGTGACCAATCTCGCGTGATCGGTCACCATCGCAGATTGTCGTATTCGGGGAATACGACCTACGCGGGTGCCATGCAGAGCGGAACGATCAGGGGGATTCCGGATCGGGGTCCGGAATGACGGAGGGACCCGACGATTTCGTGGTAGAGCGTGCGTGATCGGTCACCATCGCAGATTGTCGTATCCGGAAGATCCGATCTACGAGGGGAGCTGCGGCGGGAGGTCGTTGCTGCTGAGCAGTTTGGTCAGCTCTTTCTTGACGTGCTTATCTGTCCCCTCATCGGCGAGGATCTCCAGCACTTTGGTGACTTTTTCGTGGTGCTGGCGGCTGGCTTCGAGCCAGGCCCGGTGGTGGAGTTCCTTTTCGTGGAGATCACGCTGGTGGGCTTTGCGGTGGCGGTAGAGGAGATACAGCAGCAGCATCAGTAGCAGTACGACAGCTATCCCGCCGATCAGCAGTTGCCGGTCAAAAGCGATCTGCTCTTTCAGGCGGGCGGTCTCGCGGGCCTGACGCTCTTTTTCGATCGCCAGATCGGTCTGGGCACGGGCTTTGGCGATGCGGGTGTTGGCGGTGTTGGTGCTTTGGACTTTTTGGAGTTCGAGCGCTTTGAGCTTTTGTTGCTTTTCGGCCTCGAGACGGGCGACGGCCTCGGCCTTTTGGGTCTCGAGCTGTCGGAGGCGCTCGGCTTTGCGTGCTTCGATCTCAGCCAGGCGGGCTTTGGCCTCGGTCTGGGCTTTGAGCAGGCGGATCTGCTCATCGGTGGGATTGGCTGTGGCGGCTTTTTGGACCCGGTAGCGGGTGGCCGGTTTGGCCCCGGGCATGAGGGTGGCAGCGGCAGGATGGTTGTCCTGTCCACATCCGGTCAGTCCGGATCCGATAAGGACGAGGAGTGCGATCTTTAGGATTTTTCTTTTCATGATACGGACTTTTTGGGTGCTATTTTACCATAGCCCGCCCAAAACCCGGAACAGATTTCTCTCTCAGTTGAACGTTGCCCGGAGGCATGGATGTAAAGGTAACATCCGCGTTGTCCATCATGCCCCGATCGGAAGGGGGAAGGCCTCTTCGAGAAAACGGACAAGATCAGCTTCGATCATGGGCCGGGCATAGTAGAATCCCTGGCCCATGTCGCAGTGGTGTTTTTGGAGGAAGGCTTCCTGTTCCGGGGTCTCGATCCCCTCGGCGATCACCGTGTATCCAAGGCTGTGTGCCAGAGCGATGATCGCCTTGGAGACCTCCATGTCGTGGACACTGTCGGGGATATCCATGATGAAAGATCGGTCGATCTTGATGATATCGAGCGGCAGCCGCTTCATGTAGCTCATGGAAGAGTACCCGGTACCAAAATCATCGATGGAGATGAGGCATCCAAGGGTACGCAGCTCATCCAGTACCGTCATGTTGGAGGTGGAGTACTCCATGATGAACCGCTCAGTGATCTCGATCTCAAGCGCTTCGGGGGGCATGCCGGTACGGGCAAGTATCTCCCGAAGGGTTGGGATGAAGTGTTTGTCGCTGAACTGCACCGAGGAGACGTTGACTGCGATGCTCTGGAAGGAAAACCCCATTTTTTTCCAGCGCATGTAGGCGCGGCAGGCTTCTTCAAAGACAAAATAACCGATCTTGACGATCGCACCGGTCTCCTCGGCGATCGTGATGAATCGATCGAGCGTGACGTCTTTCAAGATATCGTCCTGCCAGCGCAACAATGCCTCGACCCCGGTCGGCTGCCGGGTCACCAGGTCGTACTGGGGTTGGAAAACGAGGTAAAAACTGTTTGATTCGATCGCCTGCTGCAGTTCCTGCTCCAGTGTCAGACGGGCCTGAACATCGAGGGAGAGCTGGTTGTTGTAGAAACAGTAGGTCCCCTTGCCGTTCTCTTTGGCCGCGTACATGGCCGAATCGGCATAGCGGATGATCTGATCTTTTTCCGTGGCATCATCGGGGAAAAGGGCGATCCCGATGCTGGCGGTCGTGTTGAGATAGTAGTCCTTGACCTGGATGGGCTCTGCGATCACCGAGAGAATCTCCTGGGCGATCTTTTCGGCGGCTTCTCTGGCGTGTTTGGCGAGGAGGGTGATCACGAACTCGTCCCCGCCCAGCCGCGCGAAGAGGACATTTTTGTCCACGAGTTGTTCCAGCCGTTTGGCGATCGTGACCAGCATTCCGTCTCCGATCGCGTGCCCCAGGGTATCGTTGATCACCTTGAAACGGTCCAGATCAAGGAAAAGCACGGCGACCTGCTGCCCGGTGTTTTTGGCCAGTTCAAGGATATCATTGATCCGCAGGTCAAAATGGGCCCGGTTGGGCAGGCCGGTCAGGCTGTCGTGATAGGCCAGATGCTCCGCCCGCTCCTGGATCGCGATGATCTCCTGCAAATTGGTATAGATAGCGATAAAGTTCTCGATCTCGCCATTCTCATCCCGTACAAGTGCGAGTGTCAACCAGATGGGCAGGATGGTACCGTCTTTGGTTCGATTGTGGATCTTCCCGGCCCAGCGCTCTTTTGTCAGGAGCGTCTCCCACATTTGATGGTAAAAGTAGCTCTCCTCTTTGAGCGCCTGGATCAGCATCGGATCCTCTCCGACCAGCTCGTCCTGACGGTAGCCGAACATCTCCTCAAAAGCAGGGTTGACCGATAGGATCCGTTTGTTTTTGTCGGTGATGATGATCCCGTCGCCGGTCATTGCGTACACGGCTGCAGCCTGCTTGAGCTGGATCTGCTGTTCCTTGTATTCGGTGATATCCAGTTTGACCGCCAGATACTGGACCAGTTTGTCGTCGATACGGATTGGGATGATGGAGACTTTTTCATAGAGGAGGGAGCCGTCTTTGCGACGGTTGATCAGCTCACCCTGCCAGATCTCACCGCGGTCAAGAGTCTGGTTCATCTGGCGATAGAACTCGCTCGAGAGGATGTCGGATTTCATGATGTTGGGATTGCGACCCATCACCTCTTCCCGTGAGTAGCCGGATCGCTGGACGAACGCATCGTTGACGTAGACGATCTTGCGATCCGGTGAGGTGAGGATGATCGCGTTGTCACTGTTTTCGATGGCGTATCGGAACGCCTGCAATTCCCGGTTGTTGGCCTGTATACGGCGATAGCTGAGGATCAACAGGGCCAGGAGCACAAAGGCGAAATTGAACAGAGAGATGCTGATGATCTTTTGGCGGTGGCGGTTGGTGTTGTACTGTTTCAACAGCGCATCAAGGATCGTGTCGATGTGGGCTCGCAGCGGGATGGCGTGTGCCCGGTGCTGGATGGCTTTGATCTGTTCGGTATTTTGCAGGAACGATGTGCCATGCTGCCAAAAAGCGTAGAGGGCTTTGTCGGTATCTACGTAGCGGGAGAGTTTGTCGAGGTTTTTCTGGAGGGCGGCCCGGTCGCAGGGGAGATCCATCAGGATCTGGCTGATGGCGAAAAAGATATCATCGATCAGGGTTTTTTTCTCGGGATCTTTGTCGAGGGTGGGCTGCTCCATCGATTTGCGCAGGTCGAACAGAAAATAGGTCGAATGGGTCACCTGGGCGTTGAGGGACTTGAAGTCCTCAAGTGCCTCTTTTTTCCGGTCATAAAGGGTGGCGATCTCCCGGACCTGATGATCGATATCCTGACCAAATTCCTGTCGGGTATCCCGGCGCATCAGGCGTGTCAGTATGGATTCGAAATCGTGTTCGATACGGGTGGTCTCATCGTAGTCGATGTAGCGGTATGTCTGGGAGAAAAATCCATCCAGATTGTTGTCGAGCAGACGCATTCGGTCCAGTTGATGGTGGTAGGCATCGTATTGTTTGATCTCGGTGTCGATCCGGGCGATGTAGACGAACAGGGCGATCAACACCAAAAAGAAAAATGCCAGCAACAGACTGAAACGGTCGGCATGCTTCCACCAGCGTTCTACGAATTGGGTCATGGCCGGCGCTTTGCTCCCGGGGGTATCTCCCCGGTCAAGGATTTCAGGAACGCAATGATCGCGGCGACCTCCTCCGGCGTAATGCCCCGTCCAAGTTGATACTCGGTCATGAACTGCACTGCCTGTTCGAGCGTCTTAAAGCGTCCGTCATGCATGTAGGGGGCGGTGAGGGCGACATTGCGCAGAGAGGGGACTTTGAACACGAACTTGTCTTCAGGCCGTTTGGTGATATTGTAGCGCCCCAGCTGGGTACTGTTCGCGTCATGATAAATACCGAATTTGTTGTAAAGGTTCCCTCCGATATTGACACCGTTGTGGCAGATGACACATCCTTTGGACTGGAAGAGCCTGTAGCCTTTTTTGGCCTGTTCGCTCAGGGCCTTTGTGTCACCACGCAGGTAGCGGTCGAATAAAGCATTCGGGGTGATCAGACCTTTTTCGTATTCCGCGATCGCGTCGGCGATGGTGTCGGGGGTGATCCCCTCGGGGTAGATCGCCGAGAAGAGGCGCATGTAGGTGGGATCTTTTTTGAGACGTATGACCAGTTCTTTCATTGTGAAACCCATCTCGACCGGGTTCTCGATCGGGGCAGGGGCCTGATCTTTGAGATCCCGGGCGCGGCCGTCCCAGAACTGTCGGAAATTGAAGACGCTGTTGTAGACGGTGGGGGCGTTGACCACGCCTTCGGCTTTGTGGATTCCGATGGAGACCCGCCGTCCGTCATCCCCTCCGTGTTGCAGATCGTGACAGCTGGCACAGGAGATGGTGGTGTCACGTGAGAGTTGCTTATCAAAGAAAAGCTTTTTCCCCAGAGAGGCTTTCGGGGGGTTTTGTTCGATGTGCAGTGGCAGCGGTTTGAGGATCCCGGCCAGGGCAATGCCCACCGCTATCCACGATATGATGATGCTTTTCAACAAAGGACATGCTCCAATTTTGTTCAGTACGTTTCGAGCATCCCTGTCAAAATCCTATCCAAAATTTCTTAAACACTGACATGCGGAGACGATCGGCTACCTGGGAGAGGTTGCCCGGGAAGGGATATCGGGGATATGGGCTAAGCATTTTTCGCTATAATCGCTCCATTATAAACCATTTGGAGTGCGACCATGCAAATGAGCGGTGCGCGGATGATCATCGAAGCGATCATCGCCGAAGGGGTGACCAAGGTCTTTGGCTATCCCGGCGGGGCGATCATGAACGTCTACGATGAGATCTACAAGCAAGACAATTTCGAACACATACTGACCCGGCACGAACAGGCGGCGGTCCATGCGGCCGACGGCTATGCCCGTGCCAGCGGTGAGGTGGGGGTGGCGATGGTGACCTCCGGCCCCGGATTTACCAACGCGGTGACCGGACTGGCCACGGCCTATACCGACTCGGTGCCGCTGGTGGTGATCTCGGGACAGGTGCCCCTCTCGCTGATCGGGACCGACGGGTTCCAGGAGATCGACGCGGTGGGGATCTCCCGCGCGTGTACCAAGCACAACTACCTTGTCCACGATCTGGCTGATCTGCCCCGCATCCTCAAGGAAGCCTTCTACATCGCCCGCAGCGGCCGTCCCGGTCCGGTGCTGGTCGATGTGCCCAAGGACATCACCGGAGAGATCGGGGAGTTCGTCTATCCCGACGCGGTCGATCTGCCCACTTACAAACCCAACTACAAAGGGAACAACCGCCAGATCAAAAAAGCGGCCGAAGCGATCAAAGCGGCCAAAAAGCCGCTGCTCTATCTGGGCGGCGGGGTGGTTCTGAGTAACGCCCACGAAGCGGTGCGCCGCCTGGCCGATCTGGCTCAGATCCCGGCGGTCGAGACCCTGATGGCCCGGGGGGTCATGGGGGCGGAAAATCCGCTGCTGGTCGGGATGCTCGGAATGCACGGCAGCTACGCGGCCAACATGGCGATGAGCGAGACCGATCTGGTGATCGCGCTGGGGGCGCGCTTTGATGACCGGGTGACCGGGAAGCTGAGTGAGTTCGCCAAATACGCCGATGTGATCCACGTCGATATCGATCCGGCCAACATCGCCAAACTGGTCGATGTCGACTACCCGATCGTGGGGGATGTGAAGATCGTCGTCGAGAAGATGATCGAACACCTCGACGGGGCGGTCGACCCTGATCGCTATCAGGTGTGGCGGGATATCCTCGATCGCTACGACGAACTCCATCCGCTGATGTACCACGACAGCGATGAGGTGATCAAACCCCAGTGGGTGATCGAACGGATCGGCGAGCGGGTGGGCAGTGATGCGATCATCACCTCCGACGTGGGGCAGCATCAGATGTGGGCGGCACAGTTCTTCCCCTTCGACCGTCCCCGCCAGTGGATCAACTCGGGCGGTCTGGGGACGATGGGGTACGGCTTCCCCTCCGCCATCGGGGCCAAGGTGGCCCATCCAGAGAAGACGGTCATCAACATCACCGGTGACGGCTCGATCCTGATGAACGTTCAGGAGCTGGTGACCGCGGCCGAGAACGGCATCCCGGTGATCAACGTCATCCTTAACAACCACTTTCTGGGGATGGTGCGGCAGTGGCAGACGTTTTTCTACGACAAACGCTACGCCGAGACCGATCTGAGCTATCAGCCCAACTGGAAGCTGCTGGCCGAAGCGTGCGGCGGGGCCGGGTATGATGTCACGACCAAGGCGGAGTTCGACGCGGCGCTTCAAAACGCGATCGAAGGGGGCAAGGTCACCTTCATCAACGTCGCGGTGGACCGTTTTGAGAACGTTCTGCCGATGGTGCCCGCCGGCGGCGCGCTGTACAACATGATGCTGGAACACAAGGAGAGCTGATGGAACCGGTACGCAGAGTCATATCCGTTGTGGTCCTCAACGAGGCGCAGGTGCTGTCCCGTGTGTCGGGTCTGTTCGCCGGACGGGGCTACAACATCGAGAGCCTTACCGTTGCTCCCATCCCCGAGACCGATCTGTCCCACATGACGATCGTGACACAGGGGAATGAGCGGGTGATCGAGCAGATCACCAAACAACTGCACAAACTCATCCCCACCCTCAAGGTGATCGAACACGCCGAGATGGTCGAGAAGGAGATGGTGCTGATCAAGTTCCCCATCGAGGAGAAGCTCAGCGACATTCAGGCGCTCTGCCAGGCCTACAACGGCGGGATCGTCAACGTTGGAGAGAGCATGGTGATCGCCATGGCGGCCGATGAACCGGTACGGATCAAACATTTCGTCCAGGCCGCCAAACGCTACAACCCCCTCGAAGTGGTTCGGGGCGGTGTCGTGGCGATGGAGCGGTAGCTCTCCATCCATTCCATTCAGAGGAGAGACCTATGCACAAGCAGATCACTGAGATAGCAGCCACCAAACTCAACGGTACCCAGGACGGCAAGATCGAAGTGGCCGTACTGGAACACCCCTACGGCGCGCAGAGCGATCCGGTCGCCAGCATCGGCATCTTCCTCAGCGGCGGCAGCGAAGAACCCGACTGGAAAGTCCACATCCCCAAAGCAAATATCGACGCCGTCATCGCCGCGCTCGAAGAGGCCAAAGCGGCGCTTTGAGTGTCGCCTCTTTCGTCTGATTCTTCCATACCCCTCTCGTTCCCGATCTCCTGATCGGGAATGCATACATAACAGCATTGCAATAGACTGGGACTCTGCCGTAGATTTCCGGGTAAAATATGCTATAATATTCCCACAAACCGTAGCAAAAGGAACACCATGCATGCCGTAGCGATCCGTGATCTGAAAAACAATCCCTCTACCATGACCCGATACCTCGATGAGGGGCATTCGGTGTTTGTTACGCGACACGGCAAACCCATTGGGATCACGCTGCCGATAGGAGATGATGTCTTTTCTGTCGGACTCAAAAAAGCCGTCGCCCTCGATCTCTATCGCAACGGTAGCATCTCTCTGGGCAAAATGGCTCAGATGCTCGAAATACCCAGACAGGAGGCCATGGGGCTCCTCAATCGCATGGAGATCGGATGGATAGAAGACGATCCGGCACAGATCGAAGCGGAGGTAGCCCGGTGGCTCTGAATGGAGCGGTGGTCTCGGACAGCACCACCCTCATCACCCTGATCAACATCGATCGGTTCAATCTGCTGTTCGATTTTTCCCAAAAAATCCTAATACCCCCATCTGTCTATCAAGAAGTATCGATACACAAATCGGCCAAAAAAGTACTCGATCGCTGTATCGATGAAGCAAAAATCATCGTCATGGATGTGCGGGACAGTCGAAGGGTAGAGGAGCTGATGATCCGGCTTGACCGGGGCGAGTCCGAGGCGATTGTGTTGGCAAAAGAGCAGGATCTCCCGCTGATCATCGATGAAAAACGGGGCAAGAAGATTGCCAGTGATAACAGATTGGAGACGATAGGGCTGATCGGTATCCTTCTAATCTATCGAAGAAAGAATCTCTTGAGCCCAGAAGAGATACAGACCATTTCCGAGGAGCTGCGTGCAGCCGATTTCCGTATCTCAAAAGCGTTGATGGCGTTGTTGATAGACGCATGATTAGGTCTTATATCTGACGGCTTTTCATGCTCAAAATGTGAAGCGGACGTGTTTGATCGATGATTTAATGCATTCTGCATCACCTCTCAAAACCAACCCCAAACCAGAAAAATGGTAAAATAGATTTTTATCACCCGTTCATGTTCCTGCCAACAGAACAGGTATCGATGCAGTGTAACCGAAGGAGCCCCCATGACCGTCCGCCAGCAGATCGAAGAGACCATCCAGGAGCGTTATCTGATCCTCGACGGGGCGATGGGGACGCAGATACAGGACCTCAAGGTCCCGGATGCAGCGTGGCTGGATGAGAACGGTCAGGCGCAGGAGGGGTGCAACGAGCTGCTCAGTGCCACCGCGCCCGAGATCATCTCCCGGATCCACAAACGCTACGCGATGGCCGGGGCGGACATGATCAAGACCAACACCTTCGGTACCATGCCGTGGGTGCTCGACGAGTACGGGCTGGGACACCGGGCGTATGAGCTCTCCAAAAAGGGGGCCGAACTGGTCAAGGCGATCTGTGACGAGTACAGCACCCCCGAGAAGCCCCGCTACGTGCTGGGCTCCATCGGGCCGGGGACCAAGCTGCCGTCTCTGGGGCACATCCACTACGATGAGATGTACGCAGGGTACGTCGAGGTGGCCCGGGGGCTGATCGACGGGGGGGTGGATGTGTTCCTGCTCGAGACCTGTCAGGATCCGCTTCAGATCAAGGCCGCCATCCACGCCTGCAACGACACGGCCGAACAGATGGGGGTGGAGATCCCCATCATGGTCTCGGTCACCATCGAGCTGAGCGGTACGATGCTCATCGGGACCGATGCGGCCACGATCGTGACGATCCTGGAGCCCTTCGATCTGCTTTCGCTGGGGTTCAACTGCGGTACCGGGCCCGATCAGGTGCTCAAGCACCTCAAGACCCTCTCATCGCTGGCCGCGCTCCCCCTCTCGGTCCACTCCAACGCCGGCCTGCCCCAGAACCGCGGCGGCTTCACCTACTACCCGATGGGGCCCGACGAGTTCGCGGCCAAGGAACTGGAGTTCACCGAATATGACGGAGTGGCGTTCCTCGGGGGCTGCTGCGGAACGACGCCGCAGCATATCCTGGCTCTGTCCAAAGCGATCGGGGGGAGGGTCCCGCGCAAGCCAGGCGGCCACTCGGCCCCGGCGGTCGCTTCGCTCTTCCAGACGGTGGAGCTCTTTCAGGACCCGCCGCCCCTGCTGATCGGGGAGCGGAGCAACGCCACGGGCTCCAAGGCCTTCCGGGAGCTGATCCTGGCCGAAGACTACGAGGGGACGCTCACCGTCGCCCAAGCGCAGGTACGCGACGGGGCGCATGTGCTCGATGTCAACGTGGAGTTTGCCGGGCGGGACGGGGCCAAAGACATGGACATCGTCATGGGCCTGTACAACCAGAAGATCCCCCTGCCGCTCATGCCCGATGCGACGCGGGTAGGGACCATCGAAGCGGCCCTCAAGCAGATCGGCGGCAAACCGATCATCAACTCGGCCAACCTCGAGGACGGCATCGAGAAGTTCGACGCCATTTGTCGCCTGGCCAAGCGGTTCGGCGCGGCGCTGGTGCTGCTGACCATTGACGAGAAGGGGATGGCCAAGACCACCGAGCGCAAGCTCGAGGTGGCGGCGCGGATGTACGAGCGGGCGACGCAGCTGCACGGGCTTGCTCCCCACGATCTGCTCTTCGATACGCTCACCTTCACCGTCGGATCGGGGGACGAGGAGTATCGGGACGCGGCGATCCAGACCCGCGACGCGATCGCGCAGCTCCATCGCCGCTATCCGGGGGTGGGGAGCACGCTGGGGCTGAGCAACATCTCGTTCGGGCTCGATAAACACGCCCGGATGTACCTCAACTCGGTCTTCCTGCACCACTGCATCCAGGCGGGGCTCACCTCGGTCATCATCAACGTCAAGCACATCATCCCACTGGCCAAAATGACCCCCGAGGATATCGCGGTGTGTGAAGAGCTGCTTTTTCATCCTGATGATCAGTCGCTGTTTAAGTTCATCGACCACTTCTCCGACAAAACGGTCGATACCGAGGCGGTGGATGAGGCCTACGAAGCGATGAGCGACGAGGAGAAGATCGCCCGGCTGCTGATGGATGGGGACAAAGAGCGGATGATCCCGCTGGTGGAGGAGGTGCGCCACCGTATCCACCCCGACCGGATCGTCAACGAGATCCTGATCGATGCGATGAAGGTGGTCGGCGAGCTGTTTGGGAGCGGGCAGATGCAGCTGCCGTTTGTCCTCCAGTCGGCCGAGACGATGAAAGCGACCGTCGATCATCTCACTCCCTACCTCACCAAGCAGGAGAAAGAGACCGACACCACCCTCGTGCTGGGTACGGTCAAAGGGGACGTACACGACGTGGGGAAGAACCTTGTCGACATTATCCTCTCCAACAACGGCTTCAAAGTGGTCAACATCGGGATCAAATGCGAGCTGGAAGATTACCTCAAAGTGGCCCGCGAACAGAGCATCCAGGCCATCGGCATGAGCGGCCTGCTGGTCAAATCGACCGCCGTGATGCGGGACAACCTCGAGGCGATGGCCGCGCAGGGGATCACCACCCCGGTGCTGCTGGGGGGTGCGGCATTGACCAAAGGGTTCGTCGATGAGTACTGTCGTCCGATCTACGACGGGCCGATCTTCTACTGCCGCGATGCGTTCGACGGGGTGATCGCGATGAGCCGGATCGAGGCGTGGCAGAACGACCCCAGCCAGCCGCTCGATACCAACCTCGGCAGCGACGGCAAAGAGATCCCAAAGGCCAAAGAGAAGAAAGAGACCGTCATCCCGCCGTTCGAGGAGATCAAACTCCCGCCACCGGCGGACATCCCCACGCCGCCATTTTGGGGGCGGCGGGTGCTGCAGCGCGAACAGCTCGATCCCGAGATGGTCTTCGGCTGGCTCAACCAAAAATCGGTCATCAAGATGCACTGGGGCTACAAACGGGGCAAAATGGACAAAGCCGAGTACGAAAAAATGCTCGAAGAGAAGGTCTATCCCGAGTACGAACGGCTCAAGCGGGAGATCATCACACGGGGGCTGTTCGAGCCGACGATCCTCTACGGCTACTACCCGGTGCGCAGCGATGACCGGGAGCTGCTGGTGTTTGATCCGCAGGAGGGGTGGAACGTCGATGCCAACGCCAACCGGGAGCCGTTCGAGTCGGTGGAGGGGCGGGAGAAAGCGCGCTTCTCCTTCCCCCGTCAGCGGCGCAAGCCCCACCGGGCCATCAGCGACTTCTTCGCCCACGATCGCCACGATGTGCTGGCCCTGACCTGCGTGAGTGCCGGGCCGAAGTTCTCCGAGTACGAAAAAGAGCTCTACGACGCAGGGCAGTATTTGGAGTACAACATGGTTCACGGTCTCTCAGTAGAACTGGCCGAAGCGCTGGCCGAAGTGGCCCACAAGCAGATCCGGATGGATCTTGGGATCCTGGCCGAGGACGAGGGTGCCACCCTGCGCGATGTGCGGATGCGCCGCTACCGGGGAGCCCGCTACAGCTTCGGCTATCCCGCCTGCCCCGATCTGGAGCAGAACCGCACCCTCTTCGATCTGCTCCACCCGGAGGAGTACGGTATCACGCTCAGCGAAACCCTCCAGATGCACCCCGAGCAGACCACCAGCGCGCTGGTGGTGCACCATCCCGATGCGACCTATTACGCGGTGTAGAGATGTGAAAAAAAGGAGTCGATCGTGAACAAACATACCAAGATCATCGCGACAGTGGGCCCAAGCTCACAGGATACAGAAACGCTGGAGCGGATGATCCGGGCAGGGGTCGATCTCTTTCGGCTCAATTTCAGCCATGGGGACCATGCCTACCATGCGCAGTCGCTGACAAATATCAAAGAAGCCGCCAGGCGTACCGGCCGACATATCGGTGTGCTGCAGGATATCAGCGGGCCGAAGGTGCGGATCGGGGATCTGGCGGGGAACATCCGGCTTGCCGAAGGGGACACGATCGAGTGTGTCCGGGAGGAGCTGGTCGGTGACTTTGTCGCGCCGGGGCGGCTGCGGGTTTCGCTGAACTATCCCGAGATCATCGGGAAGGTCGAGGTGGGCGATCCGATCTATCTCTATGATGGGATCATCCGTGCGCAGGTGGTGGAGAAGGGCGAGGGCTTTTTCCGTGCCGAGGTGTTGACCGGGGGGATCCTCTCGCCCCGCAAAGGGGTCAACTTCCCCCACACAAGGCTTGCGATCGATATCCTCACCCCCAAAGACATTGACGATATACGCTGGGGGGTCGAGAACGGGGTCGATTTCATGGCGATCAGTTTTGTGCAGAGTGCCGACGATATGCTCCGAGCCCGGAACATCGTCCGGGAGTTCGGCGGGGCTGTGTCCCTCATCGCCAAGATCGAGAAGTTCGAGGCGCTCGAGCGGTTCGATGCGATCCTTGAAGCCAGTGACGGGGTGATGGTCGCGCGGGGGGATCTGGGGATCGAGGTGCCGTACTATAAGGTACCCGAGATCCAGAAAAGCCTCATCAAACAGTGCAACCAGGCCGCCAAACCGGTGATCACCGCCACCCAGATGCTGCTCTCGATGACCCGGGCCGATCGGGCGACCCGGGCCGAGATCTCCGACGTGGCTAACGCGGTGCTGGACGGTTCGGATGCGCTGATGCTCTCCGAGGAGAGCGCCATCGGCGACTACCCGGTCGAAGCGGTGGAGACGATGAGCAACACCATCAAAGAGGCCGAAGGGTTCTACGACTATGCCCGGATCGGGAAGCTGCCCTACCGGGATGAGATGGATGTCATCGACGAATCGGCGGTCAACCTGGTCCAGCACATGGACCTGGACGCGATCCTCTCCATCACCACCTCGGGAGGGTCTGCCGGGAAGATCTCACGCTACCGCTCCTCCAGACCGATCTATGCGATCACCCATGATGAGGCGATCCTGCGGAAGCTGACACTGGTGTGGGGTGTACGGCCGCTCTTTACGATCCCGTCGGGGAAGCATCTGCACGGGACGATCGCCACGGCGATCGCGGAAGGGATCCGGCGCAACGTACTGGATCCTTCAGGCGGGTACGTCCTGACCGCCGGCGATCATGCCGGCAAAAGCGGCACCACCAACACCATCAAGATCCTGCGTCAGACGGAGATGCGTTACTATCTGCAGGAGCACGATCGTCAGCACACGTGATCGGTTAAGCTCCGATTCATGGTCATACTTTATAATACTGACAACCAATACGTTGACAACAGTTGGATCATCACGGCATACAGGGGAGTAGATGAGAATCGTTATGTTGTTTTTGCTGGTATGGACCGTACACTGGGCTCAGCCTCTGTCGCTGAGCAGTCAGGAGCGGCACCTTCTTGACACCCATCCCATGCGGTGTATCTCGACCGGATCGTGGCCGCCGTTCACTGCGGAGCTGAACGGCAAACTGACCGGGATCGGGATCGAGAACTGGCGCAAGATCACCCAGAAGCTCAATATCCCTTTCGACTGTACCCTCGCCGACAGCTGGACACAGGTGCTTGAGGCGATCCGTCACCGTACCCGTGACCTGACCGTGGCGACCCAGCAGACCGAAGAGCGTATGGATTATGCGGTTTTTTCGGAACCGTATGCCCGCTATCCCTATGTGGCGGTGACGAAGAAACATACCCGCTTCTCCTTCGATACCGACCAGAAGATCGTTGTCGGGCGTGACTATTCGGTCGCCCGGATCCTTCGGCTCTATTATCCGAAACTCAAAGTCGAGGAGGTGGATTCGATCGAGGATGCGTTGAAGATGGTCCGGGACGGGCGTGCCTATGCTGCCGTCGATGTCCTGCCGGTGATGGCCTATTTTCTCGACAAAAAAACCTTTGCTTCTCTTGGGATCACCTCCCGTTTTCCGGAGAATTTCTCCTTTCGGATCATGCTCCGCAAAGACTACGCGCCCGTCGTTCCGCTTATCAACAAAGCGATCCACGCAATCCTCAACGAAGAGGAGCAGAAAGAGATCATCCAAAAGTGGGAGACGATCAAAAAAGCCAACGCCATCGATCCGCGCTATGTCTACGGCGCGCTGACACTCTTTGTATTGGCGTTACTTGCATTGTTCTATGTGGTCCGCTCGCTCAAAAAACAGATCAGGACCAAAGAAAAGGATATCAAATATTTCGAGAAAAAAGCGAGTTTTGACAGCCTGACACTTGTCTACAACCGGCACATGCTCGATACGATGTTGACGCAGCAGATTGCGATCGCGGACCGGTATCGTGAGCGGATGAGTGTGATCTTCTTCGATATCGACGATTTCAAGGCGATCAACGACACCTACGGCCACAATGCCGGGGACGATGCGCTGATCGAGCTGACCCGTTTGGTTTCGCATGCCCTGAAGGGGAGTGAGATCTTCGGCCGATGGGGTGGGGATGAGTTTATGATCATCATGCCCGAAAGCGACCTGCCGGAGGCCAGAGCGCTGGCCAAAGAGCTGGCAGAGCTGATCCGGGAACATGCCTTTACCGCGGTCGAACATTTCTCATGCAGTTTCGGGGTGGCGACGTATCAGTTCGGTGATACGCCCAAAGAGCTGCTCCACCGGGCCGATAAGGATCTCTACAAAGCCAAGCAGAACAAACGCGCTCAAGACTCCTGAGACGGTCGCCCCGCCCGGGATCATCGGATACGGTAGAGTACCGCGTAGAGGACCGGCACGTACAGCAGGTTCAGGACCGTCGCCCACGCCACGCCAAATCCAAGCGTGATCGCCATCGGCTGGACGATCAGGGACTGTCCGCTGGCGAAGAACATGATGGTCGAGAGCCCCAGCACCGTCGTGACCGAAGTGAGAATGATCGGGCGCAGGCGGATCCTGGCGCCGGTGACGATCCCTTCGATCCCGTGGGCTTTGCGGATGAAGTCGATCATGATCAGCCCGTCGTTGACCACGACGCCTGCCAGTCCGATCATCCCCATGACCCCGAGCATCGTCATGTTGAGCCCGAAGAGTTTGGTCCCCACCAGGGCTCCCAGGATCGAGAGGGGGATGGTGGTGAGGACGATGAGGGGCTGGACGAACGAGTTGAACATCCACACCAGCGAGATAAAGATCAGGAAGATCGCGATGATCGCCGCACGGGACATCTCACTCGCGAGCTGTTTGTTGGCTTTTTGCTCCCCTTTAATCACCACATCGATCCCCTGTTTGCGGAGATCATCCAGCAGCGGTTCGATCCGTGCCATCACCTCCATGGGGAGGACCACCTCCTTGTCGACGCTGGCCGAGACCGACCAGAGCCGTTCGCCGTTCTCTTTGTAGACGTGGAGCATGCGCTTGTGATAGATAAAATCGGTGATCTCTCCCAGCGGGACCACCTGCCGGCCGTCGGGGGTCTGCAGTCGCAGCGCGGCGATCGCCATGTTCCGCTCCTTGTCCGGGTCCTCGATCCGCAGACGGATCAGCCCTTTGGTGTCGAAGAGCTTGCCGTATTCCGCCTCGAGCAGCAGTCCGCGCAGCGCCGAGACGAGTCCCGCCTCGGTAAAGCCGAGCTGCTGGCCGTAGTCGTTGATCCGCAGTTTGAGCTCCGGAGGGCCTTCTTTGGCGTTGATGGTGACATGCTGGGTGCCGTTGATCTCTTCGATCGCTTTTTGGAGCTTTCTGAGTGCCGGGATCAGGACCGCATCGTCCGCCCCGCCCAGCCCGATCTCGACGTCGTTCTTGACGATGCCCGCCTGGGGAACGAACAGATCCAGATCGTAGAAGAGCGGTTTGCCCTCCGGGGTACGCATCGCTTCGAGAACAGGCAGGAGGTGCGTGGTGAGGTCTTTGGCGATGGCGTGGGCTTCGCGACTGCGGAGCATGTCGCTGTCGTCGTATTCCAGGGAGAGCCAGGGATTGATGAACCGGTCAAAAAAGTTTTCCGGTTTGCGTTCGTGCAGGTTGATGAAGACATGGAACAGATGCTCTCCGGTATCGACCGACTGATTGGGGTTGAATTTCAATCCCACGATCGAGGTGACCGAGGAGACTTCGTCCTTTTTGATCCGGGCGAGGAGTTCTTGCTCCAGGCGGGTGACCTGTTTCTCGGTCTGCAGCAGACGGCTGTCGGTATCGACCCGGCCGGTAAAATAGATCTGGCTCCCGTCGAAGGTGGGGAACAGCTCGAAGCGGGTGATCTTCATGATCCCGATCGTTCCGGCGATGATCCCGCCCAGGATCAGCACCAGTGAGAGGTATTTGTGGCGCAGAAGCGTGTGCAGCAGTCTGCCATACAGGGCGCCCATCCCGTCCCACAGTCGGCTGGGTTCGTGGTGATCGATCCGGTGGCCGAAGGTGAAGAGCTCTTTGGCATGCAGCGGCAAAAAGTAGAACGCTTCGAACAATGAGCTCAGCAGCAGGACCGTGATCATGATCGGCAGGATCTTGACGAACATCCCCATCTGTCCGCTCATGATCAGCAACGGCAAAAAAGCGAACACCGTTGTCATGGTCGCGGTCAAGACCGCCGGGAACATCTCGGCGGCCCCTTCGATGGCCGCTTCTCTGGGGGGTTTGCCCATCTCCATGTGGCGGTAGATGTTCTCTGCCACGACGATCGCCTCATCGACGATCATCCCCAGCGCCACGAGGGCACCGAGCATGCTCAGGAGGTTCATGCTGTAGCCGAGCATCTCGGCAACGATGAGCGCGATGAAAAAGCTCGTGGGGATTCCCAGCGCCACCACCGTGGCGATCCGCCAGTTCATGCTCAAAAACATCGCGCCAAAAACGAGGATCAGCCCGAAAAAGATGTTGGTGGTTACGAGGTTGATCCGGTTGCGGATCCAGACCGAGGTGTCGACATAGACCTGGAACGTCAGGTCGGGGTAGCGTTTTTTGAACGTTTCGAGGTCTTTGCGGATCTGTTTGCTGAGCGCAATGGCATTGCCCTGCTTGGTCTTGGTGACATTGAGCGAGATGTTGGCCCGGCCGTTGAAGTGGGAGAGCTCGGTGGGGGTGCTCAGGCCATAGGTCACGCTGGCGACATCCCCCAGTTTAATCGCACGTCCCCCGATGTGCAGGAGCGTCTCACGCAGATCCCGGGCATTCTTGGGGCCGTTGACAGTGGAGAGATAGACCAGCCGTCCGTTGTCTTTGAACGTTCCGGCAGGGTAGATGGAGCTGAGCTCACCGACCGCTTTGTAGAAGAGCACTTTGGGGATCCCGTAGGCTTCGAGCTTCTTCTCATCCACCTCGACCCGTACCTCTTCATCGGCATCCCCGCGGATCTCGATCGCATCGAGCGCTTTGATGTGGCTCAGCGTCTGTTTGAGGTCATCGGCCGCTTCGAGCAGCCGCCGGGTGGGCTGGTCGCCGGAGATGGCGATCAGCAGCAGAGGGAACTTGTAGATGGAGATCTTGGCGATGGGGTCGTTCATGTCGGCGGGCAGATCGCGCCGGACAGTGGCCAGGACATCCTTGACATCGCTCAGTACCAGCTGATTGTCACTGCCGGGCTTGATATCGGCCATGACGAGAAAACTGCCGTTCTGGATGGTACTGCGGAGGTTGTCAAGGTTGTCAACGGCCTTGAGCCCGTCCTCGATGGTACGGACTGCCAGCTTGTCGAGCACATCGGCGCTGGCCCCGGGATATCCGCCCCGGATGACGATCTTGTCAAGTTCGGCCGGAGGAAAGATCTCTTTTGGGATGCTCTGGTACGCGAACAGCGCCATCAGCAGCAGCAGGACAAAAAAGATATGGTTGAGCACCGGGCGCTCGATCGCAAAACGGAGAAAAGATCGGATCACGGCGTGGAGTCCTCCTCGAAGGTGGCGTTGTTTTCCAGGGTGAAGATCGTGTCGGTCACCTGGGTTTTGTATTTGAGCTTCTCCACCTGCATGCGCAGCAGGCGGTTCTCTTCGCGCAGGGCCCCCACTTCCCGTTCGAGCCGGTTGGTCTCGCGGCTTTCATAGTAGATGCGGTTGGCCAGGTAGATCTTGACCAGGGAGAGGGCCAGGGCGATCGCCATCGCGATCAGGGCGATCGAGAGGACCCCCAGCGTGATCCCCCGTTGGGATGCGGGTCGCATCATGCCTCCTTGAAGACAAATGTCCGCAGCTTCGCGCTGCGACTTCGTGGGTTGGCCCGGATCTCTTCCGGGGTGGCGGTGCGGGGTTTGCGTGTCGGTATTGTACCCAATTGGTGATCATTTCCGCATGTACAGCGCATCGCCTCGGGCGGGCAGACGCAGGAGCGGGCCCAGCGGGCGAAGCGCCGCTTGACCAGGCGGTCCTCCAGCGAGTGGAAGGTGATCAGGCTCACCACCGCGCCGGGCGGGCGCATCGTCTCCAGCGCGTCGAGCAGCCCCTCGATCTGCCCCAGCTCGTCGTTGACCTCGATCCGGATCGCCTGAAAGAGCTGGGTGGCCGGATGGGTCCTGCCGCGCCGCCCGCCGAAGAACCGCTCGGCAAAAGCGCTCAGCTGACGGGCACTCTCAAAGGGCGCTTTGTGTCGCGCATCAATGATCGCCCGGGCCAGCCGGTCGGCGGAGCGGATCTCGCCGTACTCGGCCAGCAGATAGCGCAGACGTTCCTGCGGGTAGGTGTTGACCACCTCGTACGCGCTCAGCGGCGCGTCGGGATCCATCCGCATGTCGAGCCGATCGCTCTCAAAGCCAAATCCCCGCTCCGCCCGGTCCAGCTGAAGCGACGAGACCCCAAAATCCGCCAGCACACCGGTGATCGGCCGCTCCTGCAGATCGGGCAGCAGTGAAGCGAAATCCCCCCGGTAGAGCCGCAGGCGCTCCGCATGGGGGGCCAGCCGCTCCCGGGAAAAATCCAGCGCCGTCGGATCGCGGTCGATCCCAACGAGCTTCAGATCGGGATGGTGATCAAGCAGGGCCGAGCTGTGGCCGGCGTAGCCGAGGGTGCAGTCGACCAGCCAGCCCGGCTGGACCGATGCGAACGACGCCAGCACCTCTTCGAGCAGGACCGGCAGATGGGGAGCCTCCATGGTGACCTTCTTTTTTTGGTGGTATAATACCCAAAAAGTTCCCAAAAAGGACCCCGCAATGGATGAACGGCACCTGATCGAGGAGATCCGCAACGTCTCGCTGGCGATGTTCCGCAAAAACTTCTTCGGGGTCTATCACGGCTCCATCTCGGCCCGGATCAACGAAGAGCATTTCCTCATCAACACCAAAGAGGCGATCTTTGATGAGATCACCGAGCACTCGCTTATCCGGCTGGAGTGCGAGCACTACGACTACCGCTGGAACACCGCCAGCATCGACGCGCGGATCCACGAGGCGATTTACAAACACGTCCCCCATGCCAAATACATCGCCTACACCATGCCCCCCTATGTGACGGCCTATCTGTTCGCGCAGGAGGTGTTCGAACCGCTGGATTATTTCGGGGACAAGATGATCGGGCGGATCCCGGTCTACGATCCCCACAGCTTCGATGACTGGTACCGACGGGCGCCGCACGAGGTGTCGGATTATTTTGTGCGGGAGTCGGGCCATCTGATGCTGATCCGCGGTTACGGGGTCTACAGTTACGATCGGGACCTCAACGCGCTGGCCAAGCGGATTGCGGTGCTGGAGAACAGCGCCCGGCTGCGAATGTTATCGACCCCATAACCTGTAATATGGTATCATGGGGTAAAATTTTTCTGTGGAGTCAACAGGTATGGAAGAGATACAGTCACGTCTGGAGATAATACGCCTTGCGGTCGATCTGGGAGATCAGGCCGCTGTCAACCATCAGGTGACCCATCTGCGCAACCTCACCACCGATACCGATCTGCATGCGATCCTGGACGACCTGGAACGTCACAACTTCCATCAGGCCCTGTTCGCGATGCGGGAGTATCAGGAACGTCGGGAGCGGGGGGATGATTTTTTTGCTTCGCAGACTCCCGAACCCGAACCGGCTCTCCGGAACGATCCACAGACACCATCACAGACCGAGGAACTGTTCGGGCTGGATGCGCCAGAAGTTCACAGAGACGAGGGGAAAGAGCATATCCTCAGTGTCGATGAGATGCTGGCGATGACTCGGGAGAGTGCTGCACCGCCACGTGCCTACGAACCTCCTCCGACCGAACCGGTACCGGTAGAGGACCCCGCAGCAGAAGAGACCGCTTCGCGCCCGCAGGAGAATGATGCCGATGAGATGGCCCTGTTCGATCTGGGTGCAGAAGAAGACCTCGCCGTTCCCTCGGCACCGGAGAGAACAGACGCCGAGCCGGTGGCACCTGTGTCGATCGAGGCAGAGGAGGCCGGTGCTCCGGCCGCTTCGTCGGTTGAAACATACGTATACGACACGGGACTGTTTGATCTCGATGACCGTATTCGTGCCGCTGAGGAACAGCACGCCTCGCCCAAGAACAACCTCGTGAACGAACCGGCTGAATCCCGTTCGGCCCCATCCGAACTGTTCGGTTCTGTCCTCGACGAAACCGCTGCCATGCCGGAGTCAGTGTCCCCGGAAGAAACGCTTTTGACCGGTGCCGAAGATCACCCCCATGAAACTGCCGGGGAGCAGATGGAGGAGGAGGTCTTTGTCGCTTTGGGCGGATCTCCGTCCCGGGAGGAGCCCGAGGAGGAGTCTGTTTTGACGGATACGACCACTCCGACAGCCGATACGGCTCCCGAAGCTCCCTCACTGCCCGATGAGTACGAACCGGCCCCCGATGAACCCCGCTATGAGGCGTTTGCGTACATGGGGCAGAAGTTCCGCAACATGCTCCACCAGTTCCCCCAGAAGATCCCGTACGAGGAGGGGGTCTACATCGAGGCGCAACGGTTCATCGACCGGGTCAGTACCGAGGACTATACTGAGTCGCAGGTGGAGGCGATGATCGCCCGCTATCAGGAGCTCAAGGCCGAAGGACATCTGGCCGAAGCGGCCCAGGTGCTGATCGCCGCGGCGACGACGGAGTCGACTTTCGCTCAGTTTATGCTGGCACGCGAGCTTTTCAAAGGGGAAGTGCTCAAGCCCGATCATGCGGAGGCTTTTACCCAGATCAACCGGATGGCCGAGGAGGATTATCCCGAAGCGATCTGCGATCTGGGGCAGCTCTACGAACACGGTATCGGGATCGACAAGAACAAACGCCACGCCCTGCTGCTTTACGAAGAAGCGGCAGCCATGGGGATCGAGCGGGCCCGGCAGCACTACGAGCGGTTGCGCCGCGCCAACCCCATCCGCAACCTCACTTCTCTCTTCTCCCGCAAGTAACCGTCCCGGCGTTTCCTGTCAACTTCAGCTTGACAGGAGAGCATGTCGAAGTACCTTTTAATCACAACTTGACTAAAATAAGGCCATATTTTTTCCAAAAAGGCAGCAGGCATGATTACATGGATGCAAAGACACAATCGATATCTGGTGTGGACCATCTGGGTCGCGACGATCGCATTTATCGGCGCAGGTTTCGTCGGATGGGGCAGCTACAAATACGGCTCCAAAGCAAGTGCCGTGGGTAAGGCAGGAGATGTTGAGATCAGCAACGAGCGGCTCAATTTCACCTACCAGAACCTCTACGAGCGCTACAACGAGATGTTCAAAGGGAAATTTGACGAAGAGCAGGCCAAAAAGATGGGGCTGCTCAAACAGGCGTTCGACTCGCTGGCCTCCCAGGCACAGCTGCTGAGTCTGGCGCACAAGTATGGGGTCGTTGTGAGCGAAAAAGAGCTGGCCGATTACATCGCGTCGATGCCGATCTTTCAGCAGAACGGGGTTTTCAGTAAGAGCATCTATCGTACCTACCTGCAAAACCGCCGGCTCAAAAGTGCCACATTCGAGTCGATCCTGGCCGACGAGCTGACGATCAAGAAACTGCTGGGAATGCTGGAGAGTCCGTCGGTTCCGTTCGAACGTACGGCGATCGCTTCGGCGTTGAGTGTTTCGGACAAGGTCGCCTACAAAGTGATCGATCCGGCGCAGTTGAGCGCCACGGTCAGTGACGAAGAGGCCCGCAAAGCCTGGGAAGAGTCCAAAGACCAGTACATGACCCCCCGCCGCTATGCGTTGTCACTTTTGTGGACCGATACGGCCGATATCAACGTCACCGATGAGGAGATCCAGTCCTTTTATGATCAGAATAGTTTCAACTATGTCAATGCCGACGGCAAGCAGTTGACACTCGAAGAGGCCAAACCGGCCGTTACGCGTGACCTGAAGATCAAAAAAGGGAAAAAACAGGCGCTGCTGGACTACATCGCGCTCAAGAAAGGGGAGAAGAAACCCCAGGAGCAGGTGAAGCTGGCACAGAACGATCCGCGCCTGCCCGCCGAGACCTGGAGTGCGATCGCCCAGAGCGATGCCGGCACACTCCTCAAGCCCAAACCGATCGGCGACCGCTACGTTACGGTCAAGCTTGATGACGTGATCGCGCCTGAGCCGATGCCGTTCGAGCAGGCCAAACCGGCCGTGATCGCTCAGCTCAAAAAAAGCAAGACCGAGACCCTGCTCGAGCAGGAGGCCAAACGGGTCCTGGAGAACATTGACAACGAGAACCTGGTGACAAGCCCGTATGTCAGCTTGACACAAAAAACGACCCTTTTCCCGCTGAATGAGATGGAGAGTTTACAATTTGTACAAAAGCTCTTTACATCTTCAGCAAAAAAAGGTATCATTACGTTGTCAAGTCGTTTGGTGGTTTACAAAGTGATCGATCAGAAGATGGATACATCCGATGCCAACCTGACCCAGCAGATCGCCGGTGAAGCCGATCAGATCAAACGACATGTTTTCGAGAGAGCATTGTTTAAACAATTGAACGAGCAGTACCCCGTCAAGGCATACGTAAAAGGACTCTGATTGAGCAAGACCATCTTAGCCATCGATGTTGGATCCACTAAGATAAGCGCGGTGATCGCCGAGATGTCCGACGAGGGCAAGCTGGAGGTCACCGGCCACGGTTTTGCCAAGTCGCAGGGGGTCAAAAAAGGGATCATCACCAACATCGAGCTGGCTTCCCGCTCGATCAAGAAAGCCCTGGCCGATGCCCGCCGCATCGCCGGCAACAACATCTCCCTGGCCACCATCTCCATCTCCAACGCCTACGCCAAGAGCCTGAACTCTACCGGCATCGTCAACATCCCCCACAAAGACATCTCCCTCAAAGAGATCAACCGGGTGATGGAGACCGCACTTTACAACGCCAATATCCCCAACGAGTACGAAGTGATCCATGTCCTTCCGTACAACTTCAAGGTGGACGACCAGGACTTCATCGAAGATCCCTACGGCATGAACGCCAGCCGGATGGAGGTGGATGTCAACATCATCCTCACCCAGAAGTCAAGCCTGAGCAACCTCACCAAAGCGGTCCGCTCCGCCGGGCTGGAGATCGAGTCGATCGTGCTCAACAGCTACGCCTCGGCCATCGCGACGATGAACGAGGATGAGAAAGAGCTGGGAGTGGCGGTGATCGACATGGGCGGCCAGAGCAGCAACCTCATCATCCACACCGGCAACTCGATCCGCTACAACGACTTCATCCCCGTCGGCTCCAACCACATCACCAACGACCTTTCGATGGCGCTCCATACCCCGCTGCAGGTGGCCGAGGATGTCAAGATCCGCTACGGCAACCTCATCGAGCAGAGCGGCGAGTCGATCGAACTGCCGG
>Ga0256843_1000869_pt1 | contig 24851 bp, 26 predicted proteins | sample AlvinellametaG_FD_191572 | JGI IMG/M metagenome (GOLD analysis project Ga0256843, IMG submission 191572) | Pompeii worm associated microbial communities from hydrothermal vent at the East Pacific Rise, Pacific Ocean - Alvinella | ecosystem: Host-associated > Annelida > Integument > Unclassified ... | reverse complement strand
AAACTTCATTTTTACCAGAAAAGTTTTCTTTGATAAAAATAGGCATAATTAAATCATCAGTTGTAACACTTGTTTCTCTTACTAAATCTCTTAAATTTTCATTTAATCTTAGTCTTCTAAAGTTCATATTTATCCTTTAAAGCATTATGAATTACTTCATCTATCGAATAATGATGAAGTATTGCATATTCATCAAGTTTTGAAATTATATTATTTGGTAATGTTATAACAATTCTTTGATAATTATCAATAAAATCTCTAACAATTCCATCTACACTAATATCTTCATCGATATCTTCAAAATGGATTCCCACACCATTACCTATAATTCTAAAATTTTCTAATTGCTTGATATTTGCTTTTTTTAATTTTTCTGTATAATTCAAAGGAATTGCAATAATTCTTTCAGGAATTAATTCTACAAAAATTTTATCTTTTCCAATTCCTACTGATTTTATAAGATATTTATGATTTAAAGTATTCATACCAAGCCTTTAAAAATTTATCTTTATTTTCTTCCACAATTTTAAGCATAATTTTAATATCTTTTTTAGAAAATTCATAACTTTCAATAAGTTCTAAACTTTTTAATTCCACCTTTGCATATCCATCTCCTTTTTCTATATGGATATGTTCTGGTGTATGCTCATTACTAAAAAAGAAAAATCTAAATCCATTATATCTTAAAATAGTTGGCATTATTTAGCCGTAACTTCTTTTACTAAATCTACAAAATATTTTACATTCTCCCAAGGAGTGTCCGGTAAAATACCATGCCCTAAATTAAAAATATGAGGTCTGTTTTTCATCACTTCAGCAATATGAAGTGTTGCTTCTTTTGTAGCATCTTTACTATAAAGTCTTGTTGGGTCCATATTTCCTTGGATTGTTTTTTTATTATCTACAATATTTGCAGCATATTCAATAGGTGTATTCCAATCAATTCCAATTACATCAAAATCACCATCAACCATATCTTCTAGATATAATCCAACACCTTTAGAAAATAAAATCACAGGAATTTCAGGGAATTCTTTTTTAATACTTGAAGCTATCTCTTTCATATAGTTCCAGCTAAATTCAAAAAATTTATCTTTTTCTAATGCACCACCCCAGCTATCAAATACCATCACAGCATTAGCTCCAGCTTTGATTTGGTTTTTAAGGTATCCAATAGTTTCTTTTGTATTTACTTCAAGAAGTTTATGTAAAGTTTTAGGGTCTGCATATACCATTCTTTTGATTTTTGGATATTGCTTACTTCCTCTTCCTTCTACCATATAAGTAGCAATCGTCCATGGACTTCCAGCAAATCCGATTAAAGCTTTTTCTTTATCAAGTTTTGCTCTAATTTTTCTTACACCTTCATATACATATTCAAGCTTATCACTTGCAGGCTGAAGTTTTTTAATATCTTCAATTGAAGAGATTGTATTATCAAAAATAGGACCAACTCCCGCTTCAAATCTAAGTGGAAGTCCCATCTCCATAGGTAAATTTAAAATATCACTAAAAAGAATCGCTGCATCTACATCAAATCTATCTACTGGTTGAAGTGTTACTTCACATACAACATCTGGATTTTTAGTCATATCTATAAATCCACCTACTCTTTTTCTAACTTCTCTATATTCAGGAAGACATCTTCCAGCTTGTCTCATCATCCAAATAGGAGTTCTTGGAGTCTCTTTTTTAAAACACGCATCTATAAAAATCATACTACTTCCTTTTTATTTATTATGATATTCACATTTATTTATATCAAGTAAATTTTCATCTATTTTAAATAGTTTTTTAATACTTGAAAGTAAAATATCAATTTGTGGTTCATTTGCATTTTGTTTAAGAGTAATTGTTGGATTATGTAAAAACCTTTTAAATGCAGTATGAACTATTTTAGCAACTGCTTTTTCATCTTCAGGTTTTATATATTTTTTCTTTACAGCATTTTTAATCACTTCTTGTGAAATCTCTTCTGCTTTAGCACGAAGTTCTTTTAAAATAGGGTTTATTTCGCTCGTTTGAATAAATTTAAGATACTCTTCTACCATCTCTTCTACTATTTTTTCTGCTTTAGCTATCTCTTCTGCACGTTGCTTCATATTTTCATCAGAAATATCTTTTAAATCATCTACCCTATAAACATCTATGTTTTTACTCTCAAGCTCACAAATATCGCTTGGAATTGCTAAATCAAACCAATGTCTTTTAAACTCTTTTTCTTCAATAATTCCATCATGAATAATAGGCTTTTGACTTGATGTAGCAGTAAAAAGAAGTCTATATTGATTTATAAATTTTTCAAGTTTATCAATAGTATGAACATCTACATTTACTTCAGTAATCTCCTCTTTTAAAGCTAAAGCATTTTCATAAGTTCTATTCAGTAAGATTATATTTACACCATGTTTTTCAAGATGTTTACATACTATTCTACTTGTATCTCCTGCACCTACAACTACAGCACTATATCCACCTAAATCACCTAATACCTCTTTTGCTTTTCTTACAGCAATACTTGCTACACTTACAGGTTTAGAAGAGATATCAGTTTCATTTCTTACTCTTTTAGCTGTTTTAAATCCAAAGTGCATAAGTCTTGATAAATTTTTCTTAATAGCACCCTCTTCATAAGCTTTCATAAAAGCTTCTTTATATTGGCCAGTAATTTGAGTTTCACCTACTACCATAGAATCTAAACTTGAAAGCACTTTAAAAACATGCTTTATAGCTTCTTTTCCTTTATAAATAAAAGCATTTTCAGGATTAACTCCTGTTAATTGCTCTATTTTTGTAAGTATTGGATTTATAAGTTCTGTAAAAGCTACAATCTCTATTCTATTACAAGTTGCTACTATGATAATTTCACCATATTGTTTAAATTCATCATAAAAATTTGGAAGCACTGAAAGCTTCCCTCTTGTCGTAACATCACTATTTTTATAATTAAAACTTATTACTAAATACACTACGACTCCTTTTTGTTATTTTTTCTTATGAGTAATAGCCATTGTTAAAGTAGCTACTACTATCATAGTCCACACTCCTATTCCTGCTTTTAATACATTAAACCAAGTAGCATCTCCTTCTCCTCTTCCATATGCATGAAGACCTTGTGCTATATAAAAATTCACTCCAAAATATGTCATAAGCACAAAGAAGAAACTTAAAAATGCTAATACAGAGAATAAAAATTCCCCTTTCATTTTTGGAATCATTTTAGAGTGAATTACAATAGCATATGCAATCATTGTAATTAAACTCCATGTCTCCTTTGGATCCCAAGACCAATATCTTCCCCAAGATTCATTAGCCCATACACCTCCAAGGAATGTTCCTACACTAAGTAATGCAAGTCCAATATATAAAGAAAGATAAATAATATTGTTAATCTCTTTAATTTGAAATTCTAAATCCATTCCCTTAAATCTTCTAACTGCAAATAATACCATATTTAAAAGTCCAAGCATTCCTCCAACAGCTAAGAATCCATAACTAGATGTAATAACTGCTACATGAATAAGCAACCAATATGATTTTAGTACTGGTACCATATTTGTAATTTGTGGGTCTATATTATTTAAATGAGCCACCATCATAAACATACCAGCCATAAATAAACCAGCCCCTAAAGCCAACATACTTCTTTTAAAGAACATAAGTGATGCAAATGCACTACCCCATGCGATAAATATAATAGATTCATAAGCATTAGACCAAGGAGCATGTCCTGAAATATACCATCTAAGCATCATATTTGCTGTATGAAGACCTAAAGCAATCCAACCTAAAACTACTAAAGTAAGTTCTATTTTTGGTAATTTTTTTGTTCTAAGAACTTCAAAAAATCCTATTAAAATTGCTATTAAACCCAATGTTGAATAGATTCCTATTAAAGAAGGAAATATTTTCATATGGTTATATTTTATCTCCATCTCTACTCTTGATTTTGATGGTAAAACTGGAGCTGAATATTCTTGTTGAATTTTATAAATTTTTTTATTAGCCTCTTTTACTTTATTTACATCAAAAGTAGCTATACCCTCTACTAATTGTTTAAATAAATTAAAATAAAATCTATGTGTTAGTGGATCTAATTTATTAAGTTCATCAATAGCATACCATTTATAGTTTTCATTTTTAGCATTTGGAGAAGGAAACATAGCAAATGCTTTTCCTGAATATATCATATAAGCAACATATAATCTTTCATTGATTTTAAGCCATTCTCTTTGAACTTTTGTTCTTTCTCTATCTGGAGTTTGCATAGCTAAATCAATCTGTTTCATATATTTTATTTGTCCCATGTCATTAAAAAATTCTTTATAACTTGCATATTTTGTTTTTAATCCTAATGTTTCTCTAACACCTGGATGACCTACATAAATCATTGGTAAATTTTCAAATAAACTAGGGTAAGCTAGCATTCCTGCTACTAATTGATTATAATCCATTCCATGTAATTTAGCTTTTTTTGTAATTTTATGAATAAAGTCTAAATTTAAACTATCAAGTGGCTTAATTCTTCCATTAAACTGTACTAACCCTTTCGCAAACTCTTCACTTACTCCTTTTGAATTTTTTGCAAATTCATCTATACTAATAGCTTGTGAAGGAGCCATAAAAGCAAATCCTAATATCATAAATAGAGCAAAAAGCCCACTTTGTCTTAATTTTTTTACAGTAGCTTGAAATCTACTTTTTCTCTCAAACATACTCATCAAAAATCCTATTGTCATTAAAATATATCCTAAATATGTCACCCACATACCTGGATCTTTCCCTACTAATAAAATACTACCTTTTTCATCTGGGTCATATGCCATTTGATAAATTCTAAATCCTTTATATACTAAAATATGGTTCATATAAATATGATATGGAAATGTTTTATTTCCATCAATAACAGTTACATAACTATCATAACTACTAGGTTGTGTACTTCCTGGATATTTATGCATTACAAACTTATCAAGTTTTACTTTAAATCCCATATCAAGTACACCTACATCCGCAGGATTTGCTTTGTTTTGAAGCATAATTACACTACTAGTCTCACCAACTCTTAAGTGCAACACACCCTCTTTACCAAAATATCTAGTAATCCCTGCACCTATAAAAATAACAATTATAGATAAATGGAGAATAAAAATCCCTTTTTTATTGTAAGTTTTATACTTATACATAATCCCTATAAGATTAATAGCCAAAATCCACTGAATAGCCTCAAACCATCCACGCCCATATACATACAACCATGCATCACTATCACTAGCAAAACCTAGTGTTGCATAAATTTGAGCAAACATATACAGTAATGCAAATATTACCGTTACTTGCAACGAAAATAATAAATCGAAAAAACGCTTTAACATACTAATCCTTTTGAAGTTTTAATCTAAAAAGAATTATACATCAAGTATTGAAATTTAGGGAGATAAAAAGATAGAAAAAAGAAAAAATAAGAAAAAATAGTTACTATTTTTCTTCTTTTTCTTTTTGAGCTTTTAAAGTATCAAGTAATCCAGGATGAGCAAAGTTTGGCATGATAGTATCATTATGACAATTTAAACAGCTAACATCTTTACCTGCTTTTTTGTCTTTTACATATGTCTCATGAGCAAATCTAGCACTCTCACTCATACCAAATGCTTTTTCTGGTTCAGTAACCATTTCATGACAGTGAATACATCCACTATCATAAGTATATTTTTTCATATGATGATAGTTTTCTTCAAAATCAACTTTATGAATAATTCCAAATTCAGCTAATGCATCTCTTGTACCAGAAATTCCTTTAGCAACTAAATATCCTGCTAAACTTTCATGAGGTAAGTGACAATCTGTACAGTGTGCTGCTTTAAATCCAAACTTATTATTACCACCATGTACACTTCTATGGAATGCATCAACCATAGGTTCCATTGTATGACAACTTACACAAAATGTATCTCTTCCTGTTAGATCTACTGCTACTGCTGCTATATAAGCTATACCTAATCCTACTACGGCTCCACCAGCCCAAGCTAATAACTTTTTATTCATTATATTACCTTTATATGTGTTATTTTAAAATATATTTGGAATTCTATATAAGAAAAGTGTCAAAAAAGTGCTTATACACACAATTTATAGCTTCTAAATATGTAGTCTTAATAACATTTATTATTTAAAATTATTTTAAAAATAGCACCATTTTTACTATTTTCAATTTCTAATTTTGAATCAAAATGTTTTGTAATTATAATTTTTGACATATAAAGTCCAATTCCTGTACCTTGTGATTGGAACTTTGTAGTAAAATATGGCTCAAAAATTTTATTTTTTATCTCATCTGCTACTCCACCTGCATTATCTTCTATTTCAATTAAATTTTCTTTAATTCTAATCCATATTTTTTTATCACTTACTTTTTTTTCATTTAAAGCATCAATAGCATTATTTAAAATATTTAAAATAACCTGAGAAAATTCTGTTTTATATCCATTTATACAAATCTTTGTATTATATTCTTTAATAATTTCTACATTTTTTATTCTACCTTCAAGTAATTTTAAAGCATCTTCAACCACATCTCTTACATAAAATTTTTGCTTTTCTTTGTCTTTTTTAAAAAAACTTGTAAAATCATCAATAGTATTTGACATATAATCTATCTGTTCAAACGCTTTAGTTTTAAATTTTTCTACAAATTGATCATCTATTTTATTCATATTATAAGCTAATTCAAAATTTTGAATTAAAAGTGATAGTCTTGTAATTGGATGTCTCCACTGATGAGCAATATTTCCAAGCATCTCTCCTAAAGCAGCAAGTTTACTTTGATGCATAAGCATTTGTTCTTTTTCACGATTTTTATCAATCTCCTCTTTTACTTTTTCATTTAATCTATCATAAAACTGATATAAAGGTTTTGAGAAAAAATATCCAAAAAATATTGCTAAAACCATAGATAAAAGAAACATACTAATAGCTAATTTTCCTGCTATTCTTTTTTGTTCTTTTAATAACTTTTTATTTTGAATAAATACAATTTTATATCCATTTAAATCTCTTATATATATATCATTTGTTACAAACTTTTTATTATCTTTTAAAATTTTTTCAGCTAAAGTATGATTAAAAATATCATATATCGATTTTACCTTTACAAAATTACTATATAAAATTTTACCTTTTCTATCTAATACTAATATATTGAAAATATCTGTAGGAATTGATCTGAAAAAACTACTTAAATCTGTAGTTATTTGAATTGATGAAGTAGAATCTATATCTATTTTTGTATTTAAATGTAGTTCATTTTTATCTTTATATACTTGTTCATAATTACAAAATATATCCTTATTATATTTTTTACAAAAAAATTCATGATTGTTTCTAATATAACTAAGTTTTACAAAATCCTTATTTGACATTAAAAAAGTTTTAAATATAATTGCTAAAAACTCTTCACTTGGTTTTATTTTATTTAAAAAAGTTCCATTTACAATACCAGAAGCACTATTTTTGGCAGTATTTATTTTTTGATTAAATTCTGAAACAATATTTTTTGATTCTAAATTTACCCTATTTTGAAAATTTTCAGTAGAAAGTTTTGTCCAATAAAACATTACAACAGATGTAATAATAACTATAATAAAAAGTGCAAAAAATATAAAAGCTAATGTTATATTTACTCTATAACTATCATTCTCTTTCAATTTTATATCCTGTGCCTCGCACATTTTTTATAAAATTTTCTTTAAGTTTTGAGCGAAGTTTTTTTACTTGAGTTCTTAATGTATTATCACAAACCACTTTATCTTCCCAAATATAATCTTTAATAGTTTCACTATCAACAACTTGTCCTATGTTTTGAAAAAGTAGTTCTAAAAAATATTTTTCATTAGGAGTCAATTCCACTTCTTCATCTTTATAAAAAAGTTTTAATCTTTTTAAATCAAACTTATAATTTTCATTAACTTTTATAAAATTTGTATCTTTAAATAATAACTTTTTTATCCTTATTTCAAGTTCTTTAAATTCAAAAGGTTTTTTTATATAATCAGCTGCACCTAAATTAAACGCTTCTTCAATATGATCTATATCAGAATAAGCTGTAATAAATATTACTGGTGTATCAGCATATTTACTAAGTTCTTTATATAGTTCAAAACCACTCAATCCTTCCATATTCACATCAAATAAAAATATATCATAATGACTAGGATATACATTTTCTAAAGCTTTTTTAGCAGAAGAGTAATAATCTACTTTACTCCCCTGCATTTCAAAATAATCTTTTATTGATTCTCCGATAAATTCGTCGTCTTCAACTAATAAGATTTTCATTTAAAATTATTTTTTACCAAATTTTTTAGCAGCATCTTTGATATCAGCATCACTCATACCAGCAACAATACTACTCATCATTCCGCTTCTTTTCCCTGCTTTGTATTCATGCATAATTTTTTCAATTTCAGCTGGAGTATATTTATTTAAATTTGCTTGATATCCTCCATTATGACAACTTGCACAATTTGTATAAGCAAATGCACTCGCACCTAATAAAGCTAATACTAATAACTTTTTCATCTATTCTCCTTAATTTTTTTTTAAACCGAATTATATCAAAAATATAATTAAAATTTAATAATAAAATATTTTAATTAAGAATTTTTATCCATATGTATATCCATTTGTGGATATGGAATAGATATATTTTTTTCATCAAATGTTATTTTGATAGTTTCAAGTAATTCACTTCTAACTCCCCAATAATCTTCACTTTTTACCCAAGGTCTTACATTAAAATTCACACTACTATCTGCAAGTTCAGCTAATGCTACACTAAACTCTGGATCTTGTAAAACTTTTTCATGTTTAGATAAAATTTCTTCTAAAGTTGATTTTACAAGTTTTAAATCATCATCGTATCCTACACCTATTACTAAATCTATTCTTCTAATAGGCTCTTTTGAATAGTTTACAATATTTCCACCTATAATATTAGAATTTGGAACAATTACAGTTTTATTATCACCTGTTTTAAATGTAGTATTAAAAATACCTATAGTTTCAACTACTCCTACAGCTCCACCAGCTTCTACAAAATCTCCAACTTTAAATGGTCTTAAAAATAATAAAACTACACCTGCTCCAAAATTTGAAAAATTTTGTTGAAGTGCTAAACCAACAGCTAAACCAGCTGCACCTATAATTGCTACAAATGATGTAGTATTTACACCCAATACACCTAATGCAGAAATAACAACTAATACTAATAAACCAAAATAAACTAAGTCTGTAATAAATTTTATTAATGTAATATCACTGTTTGATTTTTCTAAACTTGCTTTTACTAAACGAGTAACAAATTTAGCAACTAATTTACCAACCATAAAAACAACTACAGCTCCTATTATCTTAAATAGATAACTTAAAATAAGATTTAAACTAATTACTTCCATCTTTTATCCTTTTATTTTTTTTGTTATGTTAGTATATAAAAATTACTCAATAATTACACTAAATTTTTTATATTTTGTTTAGTTGGCACTTTTTAAACACTTTTGTTAATTATAATTCAACCTATAAAACTTAATTCTCAAAAGGAGACGAAGATGAAAAAAGTTGTAACAGCTGGTTTAGGGTTAGCTGTATTAGCAACAGCAGCAACTGCTGGTAGCTTAAATGATAACCCAAACTACAAAAAACTTAAAAATTTTCACCCAAAAGGTGCTAATAACGAGACTTGTTTAATGTGTCACAAAGCTACAGATGCAGGAATCGTAGCTGATTGGAAACATTCAAAACATGCTAAAGTTGGTGTAGGATGTGTGGAGTGTCACGTTGTACCAAAAGATTATCCAACTGCATTCAAAAAACACCCAATGCAAGGAAGTAACTGGACAGTTCAAATCGCAGTATCTTCTGTAACTTGTGCTAAATGTCACCAAAAAGAAGTAACTGAATATATGAACTCTGGACACGCAAGAGGTGGTTTACAATGGCTTGCTACTCCAAAAAATAAACATGGTTATTTAATGACTAAACTTTCTTACCACTATGAATCTCTAAAAGGTGATAATCCAACTTTCTTAGAAAGTGGTAAAAAAATGGGTTCTGGAATCAGAACTGATGGTAGTGTATTTAAAGCTAACCAAAAAAATCCAAGAACAGCTGATTTAAATGTTGCTAACATTTGTATCCAATGTCACGGTTCAATCATTAAACTTGATAAAAATGGTGTACCTGATGCAACAACTTGGCCAAATGATGGTATTGGTGCTGCATATCCAGATGGTGGGGTTTCAAACTGTTTATCTTGTCACTCAAGACATAAATTTACAGCTGCTGAAGCTAGACAACCAGGTGCATGTACAAACTGTCACTTAGGACCTGACCATCCGATGAAAGAAGTATTCGAATCTTCAGTACACGGACATATTTTCGAAACAAATGAAGAAGATTACAACTTCGAAACTGGTGAACAAATCCCAGGAAAAACTGTAAGAGCTGGTACATGTTTTACATGTCACATGAGTGGAATCAATGGTCTTGAATCAACTCACAACGTTTCTAAAAGATTAAAATGGAACTTATGGGCTCCAGATAGTTTCTTAAGAACTAAAGGTGCTGAAACTGCTGGTTGGGCATGGTGGAAAGGTGCTGGAAAAGCTAACCTTAAAACTGTAACTAGAGGTAATGCTAAAGCTGGACACCCTCAAGGACCAGAAGCAGCAAGAGCTGAAATGAAACAAGTATGTGCTACTTGTCACCAAGCAACATTCACAAACAACTACTTCCAAAGAGTAGATGCATCTGTAAAAGTTTATAACCAATACAGAACTATGGCAAATAAAATGATGGCTGATTTAAAAGCTAAAGGTTTAATGAAAGCTGATGTATGGTCAGATCCATTCTTCAAACTTTACTATTACTTATGGCATCATGAAGGAAGAAGATTCAGACACGGTGCAGCAATGGGTTCTCCAGATTACGCTCACTGGCATGGTGTATTCCAAGTAATGCAAGATATCAGAGAAATGAAAGATATCTATGATTATAGAATGAAAATGCTTAAAAAATACGGAAGTGCTAAAAAAGCAATGGCAAACGAAATTCCAATGCCAGTTGTTACTCACGAATAAGAGTTACAATTTTTCCTTCTTTTTCCCCTTTGTGGGAAATTTAACTACAAATTACCTTTCAAACAATATATTTTAGATATAATTACCATAAAAAAGGCTTTTCTATGAAAAAACTATTACTTATTCCCCTAGCTTTATTTACTATAGGTTGTACAAATAATTCAAATATAGATAAAAAAATTGACAGCACTACAAAAGATATGAAATTATTAAATGATTACCATACAACTAAAGGAAACTTACATAAATTAGGTGAAAATTATATATTTTTAAATCTTGCAACTGATGGTAGTTTAGCTTTTTATAAAATAGATAAAAATTATGAACCTGTTTCATCTAAAGAATTAAAACTTGTAATTACTCCTCATAAAGTAAAAGTAATTAATGATAAAGTTTATGTATTAGCATACTCACAAACTGAAAATAAACCAATATTTGTAATATTAGATAAAGATGGAAATATTATAAAAAAATTTTTAGTAGGAAAAAAATTTAATACTCCTAGAGATTTTATAGTAAAAGATAATAATGTTATAATAGCTTTAAATACTTATTCAAAAGATAATGGAACAGATATTATGATTTATAAAAATAATATTCCTCATACAATCTCAACAAAATACTCTGAAGAAGTTACAGCAATTACTCCATTTAAAGATGGATATTTATTATTTGGAAATGTAGACCAAGATACACAAAATGTATTTGTAGCATTTTTAGATAAAGATTTTAAAATCAAATGGAGTAGAGATATTGATTTTGGTTTAGAAGAAGCTATAAAAGATATTTCTATTAAAGATAATATAATTACTTTAAAAATTGTTTCTCAAAACTACACAGGAATGGAAGAATATTACACTATTAAAATTGATGAAAATGGGAAAATTCTAAACCAAAATAAAGATTTTGAAATAAAAAACTATCCTTTAAAATTTCAAGGATAATTTTTATTGTATAATACAAAAAACTAAAAGAAAGGATTATAATGATAAAAAAATTATTATTAACAACAAGTATAGCAATTAGTGCTTTTGCATTTGCAGGAATGGCTCATGGAGGAAAAGCACAAGCTCATAATATGGCTCCAATGAAAGGACTTACAGATTCTACGGTAGTAGCTACAATAGATGGTAAAAAAGTAACTGTAAAAGATGTAAATGCTTATATGCAAGGAATGACTAAAGATTTTAGAATTAAACTTCAAGACTTACCAGCTCAACATGTAGGTGATTTCGTAAAAAAATATCTAGAAACAGAAAAATATTATAATGCAGCTGCAAAAGAAATCACTAAAACACCTCAATATAAAGCTTTAATGAAAAAAATAGCAGTTGATTTATGGATGACTCAAGAATATAATAAAATCAAAGTAAGTGAAAAAGAAGCAAAAGCTTTTTATGATAAAAATAAAGATCTTTATTTTAAAACAGATCCAAAACTAAAAGCTAGACATATTGTAGTAAAAGATGAAAAATTAGCTCAAAAAATCATAAATGAACTAAAAGGTTTACATGGAAAAGCTTTAGAGAAAAAGTTTGCAGAACTTGCTAAAAAATATTCAATTGGTCCAAGTAAAGTAGATGGTGGTGAACTTGGTTATTTTGATCCAAAAAGTATGGCTCCAAACTTTGCAAAAGCTGCATCAAGTTTAAAAGTAGGAGAAATTACTACTAAACCAGTTCCTACAAGATTTGGTTATCATGTAATCTTACTTGAAGATAAAAATACAAAAAATTACGTTCCATTTAATAAAGTAAAAGGGCAAATTATTGCTTATTTAAAAAATAAAAAATTAGATGATGAATTAACTAATATTGATAATAAAACAAAAGTTAAGTATCTAATTCCTAAAAAATAAGACTCTTGTCTTGTTTTTTAATTTATTAAAAATTATAACTCCTAAAAAAGGAGGGAAAAGAAAGATTAGTTTTGAAGTTTTTTAGCTAAATCTAATGCAGCATAATATCCATGGTTAATTGCTACTGCGATTGATTGAGCACCTTCAACCACATCACCAACTACATACATACCTTCTACATTTGTTTCAAAAGTTTTAGGATCATGCTCAGCAGTCCATTTATCTTTCATATTGATTCCACAATTTTGTAAGAATTCAGTAGGAGTAGTTCCACCTAATGCATACACAACTCTATCATAGATTTCACTTGTACCATCTTTGAAGTTTACTTTTACTTTATTGTCTTCTGTAGCTTCTACATTTTCTACATCAACACCAAGTTTTGATTTGATTTTACCTTCTGAAATATATCTCTCTACGATCTTTTTATTAATAGGATTCATTCTTGTGATTTCAGGTTTTCTATAGTTTAAGTGAACTTCACATCCTAAGTCCATATCAACTAAACCATAAGCATATTCACCAGCAGTATCTCCACCACCAACTACCATAACTTTTTCACCAGGTTGCACTTTATCAAGGTTGAAATTTAATACAGGTCTAATTTTTGGAGGAAATTTATATCCAGGTTTATTTGGTTTACCCATTACACCAATAGCAATTACAACTTTTTTAGCTTTAATTACACCAAGTTCTTTATCAGCACCTATTTCAAAAATTCCATCTGCATTTTTTTCTACTGCATAAACATGGTGATTATAAACTACTTTTAAGTTATATTTTTCAATAATATCATCAAATTGTTTAATATATTCTTCTTTACTTCCTTGCTCAAAAGATAAATGTCCATGAAACTCTGCTTTGATTCCATTCCAATCAACATCAACTCTTTTTCCATGTTTATAGAATTTTCTTACAGTTTCATTATGAGCATCACTTTTTTCTAAAATTAAAATTTTATTATTATCAACACCAGCAATCCCAGCCTCTACTGCTGCACTAATCCCACCAGGACCAGCTCCAATAACTACTAAATCAAATACTTTATCCATAATTTCTCCTTAAGTTTCGCTTTTTAGATATAATTATATATTATTTTTATCACTTATTTATACTATAAGGAGGAATTATGACTGAAGTGTTACAAAAAGTAAAAGAAGCAAGTAAAAAAATTGCTACTTTAAAAGGGGGAATAAAAGATAAAATCCTTTTAGAAATGGCTGATAACCTTGAAAATAAGGCTAATTTAATTATAGAAGAAAATAAAAAAGACTTAGAATATGCAAAAAATGCTAACTTAAGTAGTGCTTTAGTTGATAGATTGCTACTAAATGAAACAAGAATAAAATCTATGGCAAATGCTTTAAGAGAAATAGCTAGTCTAAAAAATCCAGTAGGAAGAATTCTTGAAGGTTGGGAACTTCCAAATGGACTTAGAATTGAAAAAACAGCTATTCCTATTGGAGTAATAGGTATCATTTATGAATCTCGCCCAAATGTAACAAGTGATGCAGCAGCTTTATGTTTTAAAAGTGGTAATTCTTGTATTTTAAAAGGGGGGAAAGAGGCTGAATATTCAAATAAAATAATTGCTGAAGTTTTACAAGATGTATTAGTAAAAAACAATCTTCCAAAAGAAGCTATTTCACTTTTACCTGATTACAGCCGTGAAGGTGTAGCAAAACTAATCAAAATGGATAAATATGTAGATTTAATTATTCCTAGAGGTGGTGAGGGACTTGTAAGATATGTAAGTGAAAACGCTACAGTACCTGTAGTAAAACATGACAAAGGGCTATGTCATACATATATCCATAAAGATGCAGATATTGATAAAGCAGTAAAAATAGCAATAAATGCAAAAGTTCAAAGACCTGGTGTTTGTAATGCAATGGAAACTTTAATAGTAGATGAAACAATAGCTTCTACAATCTTACCTGTATTAAAAACTGAATTTGAAAAAGCTCATACAGAATTAAGAGGTGATGATAAAGCTTGTGAAATAATAAAAATCAATAAAGCTGACGAAAAAGATTGGGATACAGAATATTTAGCCAATATCCTTTCAATTAAAATAGTAAAAAATGTAGATGAAGCAATAGCTCATATCCAAAAATATGGTTCAGGTCACTCTGAAGCCATAGTAACTGAAAATTATACTGCAAGTGAAAAATTTTTAAATGAAATAGATGCTGCTTGTGTGTATGTAAATGCATCTACAAGATTTACAGATGGTGGTGAATTTGGATTTGGCGCTGAAGTAGGAATCTCTACAAACAAACTTCATGCAAGAGGACCTATGGGAATAAATGACTTAACAACATATAAATTTAAAATTTATGGAGAAGGACAAATTAGATAAATTTAAGATTTATCAAAAGTGCTTGGATAAACCCTATAATTCCTCCAAGTACTGCCCCAGCTAAATTAATAAATTTAAAATGTTTTTGCATTAAACTAAAAAGCATATCTTCAAGCTTTTGTTCATCAAAACTATTTACTTTATTTTCAACTAATTCCCCTATTTTTAGACTTTCAATAATTTTATAACTTTCATTTTCTAAAAACTTTATAGCTTCATTTTGTAAATTTTGTTTGATTTTTTCTTTATCCAGAAATTTATCTAAATCTATAATATTATTTACTTTATTAGCTAATTTATCTATATTTTCTAATACCATATTTTGTATCATTTCTTCATTTAAGATAGCCATAGCAAAAGGAAATTTTGTTTTTATCATCTCCATTACAAAATCAGAAATATTTGTAGCTACTTTTTGAGGATTTGATTTGATAAATTCTGTAATATTTGGTATTTCAAATTCGTCTATTTTAGATGATATTAGATTTTTAATCTCTTCTTGAAACTCTTTACTATTTAATAGTTTATGAATTTCTTCTTTATCAAGTAAATGATTTTCTACTACATGTGCTACATTTTTAGCTAAATTTTGCTTCTCTTTTGGAATAACACCTTGTGGAATTACAGTAATACCTGCTATTTTTTTAGCTTTATATGGACGAAACAACATTTTAATCGCTATAAAATTTGTAACATACCCAATAATTGCACCTATTAAAACACTTATTAAATATACCATTTTTTACCTTTCAAATAACTTATATACTTCTTCATAACTTAAAAACTTTTGAAAATATTTTTCTTTATGATGTTCATATGTTAAATTATTAATATGAAACTGCCCTTCTCCTACATTTCCTTTATGCTGTTTATCAGAATATTTAATATTTTTATCTTTTTTTATCTCATTATTAGTTATTTTAAATATCTCTACTCCATCTTTAAAAAATACCCCATAATACAACTCATCAAACTCTGCTATTTTAACCTGTTGAATATTTATATCAAAACTTTCTTGTATATTTTTAGATGAAACCATTCTATTTTTAATAGGATTATTTAATTGAGATAAAATATTATCTTCATTTATCGTCTCTTTATTCTTTTTTAAAGCTCTTCCAAATTTAACTTCAATTTTCTTATTGTTGTCACTTAAGTCATAATAATTACTTTCTGAATGTTGAAAATTATACAATTTTTTAATCATAACTTCAGCTATTTTTCCAAACCTACTACTATTTTCACTGAAAATATTATCTCTAAAAACTTCTATATTCATAAAATATCTCCTAATCAATAATAATTATAACAAAAAATTAATAGTGAAAGTAGATATAAAAATAAACAAAAAAATTGAATTGTAAATTTAATAAGAAAACAAGAAGTAAGATTTTAAAGCAAAAAGCAAAAAAGCTTTTTACTTATTTACTATTTCTAGATGCTCTTTTTCTAGCTACTGGATCTAGAATTTTTTTTCTGATTCTAATATTTAAAGGAGTGATTTCAAGTAATTCATCATCTTCAATCCACTCTAATGCTTTTTCAAGATTCATATCTGCTGGTGGTACAAGCTTAATAGCATCATCACTTCCACTAGCTCTTACGTTTGTAAGTTGTTTACCTTTAATTGGGTTTACATCTAAATCATTTGGTCTAGCATGTTCACCAATAATCATACCTACATATACTTTATCTTGTGGTTTAATAAACATTCTTCCTCTATCTTGAAGATTAAATATTGCAAATCCTGCTGCTTCACCATTTTCCATAGAAACTAAAGCACCATTAATTCTTTTATGATGACTTCCAGTAAATGGTCTATATTCTAAGAATGAAGAGTTAATAATACCTTCACCTTTTGTATCAGTTAAGAATTCACCTCTATATCCAATTAATCCTCTTGCTGGAATTTCAAATTCAATTCTTGTATATCCATCAGCCATAGGAGTCATTGATTTCATTTCAGCTTTTCTTTTTCCAAGTTTTTCAATTACTGCTCCACTATACTCATCAGGTACATCAACTACTACAAACTCAAATGGTTCTAAATGAACCCCATTTTCTTCTTTTGTAATAACTTCTGGTCTTGAAAGAGAAAATTCAAACCCTTCTCTTCTCATATTTTCAGCTAAAATAGTGATTTGAAGCTCACCTCTTCCTGAAACTCTAAATTTACCTTCACCAGCATCTTCTACTCTCATAGCGATATTAGTTTCTACTTCTTTAAGTAATCTATCTTTAATTTTATTACCAGTTACATGTTTACCTTCAGTACCAGCTAAAGGAGAATCATTTACACTCATCATTACACTTAAAGTAGGCTCTTCAATATGTAATGGATCAAGTGCTTCTACATGTTCAGGATCACATAATGTATCACCAATATCAACTGTACTAAATCCAGCTACTGCTACAATATCTCCAGCTTCAGCTTCATCAATTTCGATTCTATCTAAACCTTTAAAACCTATAAGTTTAGTAATTCTTCCATTTACTTTTTCACCATCAGCTCTTACTAATGTTAAAGTATCACCTTTTTTAAGTTTACCATTAAAGATTCTTGAAATACCAATTTTTCCAATAAATGGATCAGAATCAAGTGTAAATACTTGAGCTTGAGCAGGTGCATCTGGGCTACCTTTTGGTTCTGGAACTTCATTAATAATAGTTTCAAAAAGTGGAGTTAAATCTTTATTTTCATCTTCAAGATTAATTTTTGCATATCCATCTCTAGCAGCAGCATATACTACAGGGAAATCTAATTGTTCATCATTTGCATCCATTGCAGCAAAAAGGTCAAATACCTCATCAACAACTCTATCAGGCTCAGCACCTGGCTTATCGATTTTATTTACTACTACAATTGGTCTATGTCCAAGTTCCAGTGCTTTTTTTACAACGAACTTAGTTTGTGGCATAACCCCTTCTTGTGCATCTACAAGTAAAAGTACAGAGTCTACCATTTTTAAAACCCTCTCAACTTCCCCACCAAAGTCAGCATGTCCCGGTGTGTCAATGATGTTGATTTTATAATCACCATAAGTAATAGCAGTATTTTTAGAAAGAATTGTAATTCCTCTTTCTTTTTCGATATCATTACTATCCATTACTCTTTCATCAACTTGTTGATTTTCTCTAAATGTTCCTGATTGTTGAAGTAATCCATCAACTAATGTAGTCTTACCGTGGTCAACGTGAGCGATTACGGCAATATTTTTAATTTTTTGCATTAAAATCCTTTGAAATGTTTTTTAGAATTATACCACTTTTATAATATAATTATATAGTTTTTATATAAGAAATTTAAGTTCCCTAAAAAAGGGAAAAGAAGATTAGAAAGATTTTTTAAATTCAGGATAAGCTTCAATACCACATTCTTCAGCATCTAATCCATCTATTTCATTCTCTTCATTAGCTCTAAATGGAGATATTTTATTTATGATCCAAAGCACAATATAACTACTTACAAATGCAAATATTGCTACAACTAAAACTCCTTTAAGTTGTGCCATTAAACTATATTCACTATTAAATAAAGCTACAGCAATAGTTCCCCAAATACCATTTATAAGGTGAACACTTAATGCACCTACTGGGTCATCTATTTTCATTTTATCAAAAAATGGAACAGCATAAAACACTAAAATACCACCAATAGCACCAATAATAATAGGAGCATAAATTCCTACTACATCAGCACCAGCTGTAATTGCTACAAGTCCACCTAAAGCACCATTTAAAATCATTGTAATATCAAATTTTTTATATGTAAAATATGTTAGTGCCATAACTACAATAGCACCTGCAAGTCCAGCTGTATTTGTATTCATAATTGTTAATGCTACTGCATCTGCATTTTCTTTGCTTGAAATAGCACCAACACTTCCACCATTAAATCCAAACCATCCAATCCAAAGCATAAATGCACCTAAAGTTACAAGAGGGATATTACTTGCAGGAATTACTCTAACTTTTCCATTTTTATATCTACCTTTTCTAGGACCAATGATTAAAATAGCTGCTAAAAGAGCCCATGCTCCAGTTGAGTGAATAACTGTACTTCCTGCTAAATCATGCATACTAGAAATATCAAAAACTGTTCCACTTAAAAGGTTACTTCCCCAAGTTACATTTACTACTAATGGATAAATAATACTGGCCATTGCTATAGTGAAAAATGTAAGAGGGATAAGTCTTGTTCTTTCACTAACACCTCCACTCATAATATTTACTGTCTTACCAACAAAAGCCATTTGAAATAAAAATGCAGCCCATGCACTCATACTATCACTTCCAAAATCACCAAATGCAACTTTATATCCAATAAGTAAAAACATCATACTTGCTACTGCATAAATCATTGTATTTGTTGTAAGTACAGCTGTTACATTTTTTGTCCTAACTAAACCAGCTTCAAGCATTGCAAAACCAGGTACCATCATAATGATAAGCACAAAACTAAATAATGCAAAAAAGGTATCTAATATATAACCCATATCTGCCATTTTTTCTCCTTTTTAAAATTTTGAATATAAAATTATACCATTTATGTTATTATTATAAAAATAAAAAAAGGAGCTTAAATGAAAAAAATTGAAGCAATTATAAAACCATTTAAACTTGATGATGTAAAAGAAGCATTAACAGATGTTGATATTTCAAGAATTACAATTTCAGAAGTAAAAGGGCACGGAAGACAACAAGGTCATACAGAGCTATATAGAGGAAACGAATATGTTGTTGAATATCTTCCAAAGATTAAAATAGAAATCGTAGTAAATGATGAATTTGTAGAAAAAGCTATCGAAGCTATTATATCTGGTGCTAAAACTGGGAAAATTGGTGATGGAAAAATATTTGTAATGCCTGTAGAAGAAGTAGTAAGAATTAGAACAGGTGAAAGAGGAAGCGAAGCTGTTTAAGCTTTTTTCTCTTTTAAATAATAAAACAAAATCAACATCCCTATACTAAAATCTATCATCACATCTGCAAAATTAAACACAGCAAAGTCAAACCACCCATGATAATATACATAATCTACTACTCCAGGATGGATAAATCTATCAAAAATATTACTAATCCCAGCTCCAAAAAGTATTCCACTTATAAAAGGATGTGAAAAAAGTATTTTTTCTTTATAAAAATAATATCCTACAATAGCTAAAATTAAAAGTTGAATATATTTTAAATACTCTTCTAAAAAAGCAAACATACTAAAAGCTACACCTTTATTATAAACCAAAATAAGACTAATCCACTCCCCATCAAATCTAAATCCGTTTATAAAAACAAGTTTGATTATTTGATCTATTATAAATATTGCTATTAAAGCTAATAAAAATTTAATCTGCCATTTCACGATAATTTAGCCTTAAAAAAAGTTACAAGTTCATTTAATAATTGTTGTGCTTTTTGCTTATTTGCTCCTTCTACTAATAGTCTAAGTTTATTTTCAGTACCAGAATATCTTACAATATGGTTATATCCCTCTTTTTTTACATTATCTAAAATCTCTTTTGCACCATCAATTTTTTCAAAAGGGGTTTTTTCACTTACATTGATATTAGTTTGAACTTGGGGATATAAATCAAATAAATCAAAAGCATCACTTGCTTTTTTATTACTTTCAAGTAAATAAGCAACAGCTTGAAGAGCTGAAACAACTCCATCACCAGTTTTTGCAAAATCACTAAAAATAATATGTCCTGATTGCTCACCTCCAAAATTTAGTTCTTTTTCTTTCATCACTTCTAAGACAAATTTATCTCCTACTTTTGAACGATAAGTTTTAATTCCATTTTTAGCTAAAAAATCTTCTAAAGCTGAATTACTCATAATAGTCACAGCTACACCATCATTTTTTAACTTATTATGTTTTTTAAGATACATTGCTAAAGCACCTATTAACTTATCCCCATCTACAATTTCTCCATTTTCATCAACTACCACTAATCTATCTGCATCACCATCAAATGCAAATCCAATATCAGCCCTATATTCTCTAACTTTATTTGCCAATTCTTGAGGATGCATAGCGCCGCAATTTTCATTTATATTATATCCATTTGGCTTATCATTTAAAGTAATCACATCTGCTCCAAGCTCTTCAAATACAGTCTTAGCTACTTTATAAGCTGCTCCATTGGCTGTATCAATAACTATTCTTAAACTACTTAAATTTTTATTTTTTGGGAATGAATCTTTAATATGAACTATATATCTACCTACAACATCATCTATTCTTTTAGATTTTCCTATCTGCTTTTCTGTTTTTAGCTCAAATTCCTCATTAAAATAGATATCTTCTATAGCTTTTTCTACTTCTACATCAAGTTTATTTCCATAAGCATCAAAAAGTTTTATACCATTATCATAATAAGGATTATGACTAGCACTTATCATAATACCTGCATCACATCTCATATCTTCTGTAAGAAATGCAACTGCAGGGGTTGGCATAGGTCCTATTTGAATAACATTATATCCTACTGCTGTAAGACCTGCTACTATAGAATTTTCTATCATATACCCTGATTTTCTTGTGTCTTTTCCTACTAAAATTTTATTTGTTGTTGAATGTTTTCTAAAATAAGTTCCCATTGCCATTGCAAGTTTCATAGCTAAAAAAGGTGTTAAAACTTCTCCTGCTTTTCCCCTAACTCCGTCTGTTCCAAATAATTTCATATACAACCCTTCTGAATTTTTTTTAAATAATTGTAATTTTAACAAAATTTGTGTATAATTTCGGGTAAAAAACTAAAAAATCAAAAGGAAATGGATTATGGCTAATCATAAATCAGCTAAAAAAAGAATCAAACAAACAATCAAAAGAACAGAAAGAAACAGATTTTACAGAACAAGAATCAAAAATATTACTAAAGCAGTAAGAGAAGCAGTAGAAGCAGGTGATTTAGCAAAAGCACAAGAAGCATTTAAAATTGCTAATAAAAAACTACACTCTTTTGTAAGTAAAGGGATCTTAAAGAAAAACACAGCTGCTAGAAAAGTAAGCAGACTTAACAAACTTGTAAAAGAATTAGCTCAAAAATCAGCTTAATTCTCTTTTTTTCCCTCTTTTTATTAACTTTCAAAATAAAGGCAAACTCATGCTAAAAGATAAATTACAACCATTTTTAGATAGATATAATGAAATTTCAAAACTACTTTCAGATGAAAACATAACACAAGATATAAAAAAACTGACTACTCTTTCAAAAGAACAATCAGATCTTCAAAAAATTGTAGATAAAGCAAATGAATATATATCCACTTTAGAATCAATAGAAGAAAACAAAGAATTACTTAGTGATAATGAACTTGGTGAATTGGCAAAAGAGGAACTTAAAGAGCTTGAACCTAAAATTCCTATACTTGAAGAAGAGATAAAACTTCTACTTTTACCAAAAGATCCTAATGATGATAAAAATATTTACCTAGAAATTAGAGCTGGTACTGGTGGTGATGAAGCAAGTCTTTTTGTAGGAGATTTATTTAGAGCATACTCAAGATATGCAGATAAAAAAGGGTGGAAAACTGAACTTATTAGTAGTAGTGATAGTGATGTGGGTGGATATAAAGAGATTATTTTACTTGTAAAAGGTGAAAGTGTTTATTCAAGACTTAAATATGAAGGTGGTACTCATAGAGTACAAAGAATACCAGCTACAGAATCACAAGGAAGAGTGCATACCTCAGCTGTAACAGTAGCTATTATGCCAGAAGTTGCTGATACTGAAATAGATATTCCAGCAAACGAAATCAAAATCGATGTAATGAGAGCTGGTGGTGCTGGTGGTCAACATGTAAATAAAACTGAAAGTGCTGTTAGAATGACACATATTCCTACAGGAATAACAGTTTCAATGCAAGATGAAAGAAGTCAGCAAAGAAACAAAGAAAAAGCTCTTCAAATTCTAAAAGCAAGAGTTTTTGAACATTTTGAATCTCAAAGACTTGCTGAGATTGGTGAAGCTAGAAAAAATCAAGTAGGAAGTGGTGATAGAAGTGAAAGAATTAGAACTTATAACTATCCACAAAATAGAATCACTGATCATAGAATAGGACTTACATTATATAGACTAGAGCAAATTATGTCTGAGGGATTATTTGATGAAATTATAGATCCACTAATCGCTCATTATCAAGGTGAAGCATTAAAAGAAGCTGGATTATGAAATTTAGCATACTATTTGATAATTTCCCATTTGATGATAAATTACAGACATTATGGGGATTTAGTTGCTTAATTGAATTAAAAAACAAAAAAATACTTTTTGATACAGGAAGTAATGGAAGAGTATTACTCAAAAATGCAAAAAAAATGGGTATTGATTTTAAAGATATTGATATTGTATTTATATCTCATAATCATTGGGATCATATAGGTGGTCTTGATACTATTATAGAAGAAAATCCAAGAATTACTTTAATTGTTCCAAATACTCTTTCAAAATTTCTTTTAAATGATTTAAAAAAATTAGTAAAAGAAGTAATTGTAATAGATGAATATTTTACAAAATTTGATAATAATCTATATTCTACAGGTATCTTAGGAAATACTACAAAAGAACAAGCTTTAGTTATAAAAGAAAACAATGAACTCTTTATAATAAGTGGTTGCAGTCATCCTGGAATCAATTATATAGAACAAAAAGTTTTTAATACTCTAAATAGACCTATTAAATACATTATAGGTGGATTTCATTTAATGAATAAAACTCCTTTAGAAATTCAAAAAACAACAAAAAATTTAAAAGCAGAATATATCACAGCAACTCATTGCACAGGCGAAATAGCTATTGGAATGTTACAAATTCAATATCAAAATAGATTTTTAAATGGTGGTGTTGGAGTAGAGATTAAATTTTAATCTCCTTTAAAAAATTTTTTATTTCTATTCTTACTCGCAAACACCTCAAAACTATCTTTTTGTGTTTGTTTTGGAATACTTGCTGTTACATTTATAAAAATAGGTGTTTCAGATATCACTATTTGCAGTATTCTATCAATATCAACATATACAACAGAACCAAAGTTTTCACTTCCAAATCCAGCTTCAAAAATAAGTATATCATTTTCTACATAAGCACTTTTAAAAGTATACCCTGATAAAGTAAATAAAGTAAATTCCCTAAAAGAACTTTTTATCTCTTTTGGAAGAGGTGGATTAAAATCCACTCCACTATCCATATTTACTACTATACTAAAATCAATTGAATTTTGTAGCATAAATATAATTTGTTCTTTTGCTTGCTTTGTTACTAATTCTTTGTACTTTTTATTATAAGTAAGTTTCATATCAATCCTTTAAACTCATTTAACATTTCTCTAATTGTATTTATTCCCTCAAGCCAAAACTCTTCATCATCAATATTTTTTCCAAATTTTTGTATTTGTATTTTTGGCTCAATACTTCCACCACTTTTTAGAAATTCTATATATCTTTCTTCAAAATTTTCATATCCATTTTTATATAAATTATAAAGTGATATTACTA
>Ga0256843_1000868_pt1 | contig 24871 bp, 30 predicted proteins | sample AlvinellametaG_FD_191572 | JGI IMG/M metagenome (GOLD analysis project Ga0256843, IMG submission 191572) | Pompeii worm associated microbial communities from hydrothermal vent at the East Pacific Rise, Pacific Ocean - Alvinella | ecosystem: Host-associated > Annelida > Integument > Unclassified ... | reverse complement strand
TAACTATTTATTCAACAAACATTCTATCTAAAACAACTATTTATTGTCAAAATAAATAAACACAATTTTTGTATGTTATTTGTTGAAAATATGACAAATAATCATAATATGGTGAAAAATAATAAAAAAGACATAGAATCCTTAAAGAAAAAGTGTTTGTTTAATGCTTTTAAAGCCAATAACAGAACATTTTGTATGTTATTTGTTAAAAATCTGACATAACATACAAAATGTTGCTTAAATTATGAAAAGATATATATGACAATTTGCAATATTTTTAGAGTTCTTCTCTTTTTTGGAGTAGTATTGGAGAATTAAAATAGCAAAAGCACTACAAAAGGCGTGATAATGATAGAGAGATTTTACCTGAAAGATTACCTGAGTTTTAAAGAGGCTGAGTTGAACTTGGAGAGTGGGCTTGTGGTATTTACCGGTCCTAGTGGGAGTGGTAAGTCTATACTGATGGAGTCTATTCTTACCTCTGTTGGCGGGAGTTCTTGTGATGCTACTTTGTGTGAGAGTAGTGTTACCTGGGAGATAGATGAGGAGTCTTGCGGTATTGAAAACGATGAGATAAATGTCTTTAAACATATTAAAAAAGAGAAATCCCGTTACTTCATTAACAACCAAAGCCTCTCACGCAAGGCGATGAGCCGTGTTGCAACAAACTATCTGCGTCATTTGAGTCTTAAAGACTTTAGTGACTTTGAAAATGAAAATCTTCTTGCTGTTTTAGATGCCGAAATAGCAAAAAAAGAGAAAAAAATAAAAGGCTTAAAAGGGAAATTTAGAGAGGTTTTTGATGAGTATCAGCAGGTTAGAGAGGCTTTAAGGGTTATAGAGGATGAGGAGCGCAAAATTGTAGAGCTCAAAGAGTTCGCAGCTTTTGAGATACAAAAAATTACAGATGTAAATCCGCAGCCAAACGAAGATGAGGAGCTGTTGGAGATAAAAAAGGAACTCTCACGCAAAGAGAAGGTGTTGGAGAGTATAGGGAGTGCAAACGAGATATTCAACTATGAGCATTTAGTCACTAATGCTCTGGAGAGCCTTGATGTTGAGAGCAGTTTTTTTGATGATGCCATGAATGAACTTCGTGCTGTATTTGATGGGGCAGAGGAGCGTTTTAATGCTTTAGAAGATGTTGATGTGGAGTCGGTGCTCAACCGCATAGAGGAGCTTGGAGGGCTGAAGCGTCGTTATGGAAGTATTGCAGAGGCTTTGGAGTATAAGGCTCAAAAAGAAAAAGAGTTGCAGAAGTATGAAAATATAGAGATAGAAAAATCGGACCTGCAGGAGCGTTATGAGAAGCTCTCACGTGAGGTAAATAACCTTGCAGATGAGCTGAGTGCTCTGCGTGAGAAAGCATTGCACTCTTTTGAGAAAAAATTAAATATCTATCTCAAAAACCTCTACTTGCGTGAGGCAAAGGTAACTATGCAGAGAGTAGATTTGTGTAAATTTGGGCAGGATTATATCTCTATAGAGTTAAATGCCACACCGCTAGATAAGATATCAACAGGAGAGTTCAATCGTCTTCGTCTGGCAGTTTTAGCACTCAAATCGGAAAATATGAGTAAAAACGGTGGTGTTTTAATGCTTGATGAGATAGATGCCAACCTGAGTGGTGAGGAGTCTATGAGTGTTGCGCGTGTGCTCAAACAGCTCTCAAAACATTTTCAGATTTTTGTTATTTCTCACCAACCACAACTCACTTCTATGGGAGATCAGCACTTTTTAGTCTATAAAGATGGTACTATTTCAAAAACAAAAGAGTTAAACTTTGATGAGCGGGTTGATGAGATAGCAAGAATCATCAGCGGAGATAAAATATCAAATGAAGCTAAAAAGTTTGCAAAAGAGTTACTGGAGGCTAAAAAGTAGATGATTGTAGATACGCATATACATCTGGATGATAAAAGATATGATGAAGATTTAGATGCCGTGCTTAATCGCGCACGTGAGGGTGGAGTAGAGCGTTTTATTATTCCCGGAGCAGATTTGAGCACTTTAGAGAAGGCTGTTGAGATTGCTGAGCGTTATGATGATGTCTATTTTGCCATTGGGGTGCATCCTTATGATATTGAGGCTTTTGATGTGGCACCTTTTGAACGCTATGTAGGGCATAATAAGTGTGTGGCAATCGGTGAGTGTGGTATGGATTACTTCAGGCTTGAGGGCTCAGATGAGCAAAAAGCAGCAGAAAAAGCCAAGCAAGAGGAGATATTTGCCTGGCAGATAAACTTTGCCAAAAAGCATAACAAACCGCTGATTGTACATATTCGTAATGCGTCTCACGATGCAAAGATGATACTTCTGAAAAACGATGCAGGAGAGCTTGGCGGAGTACTGCACTGTTTTAATGCCGATGATGAGCTTTTGAGTCTTGCTGATAAGAATTTTTACTTTGGAATAGGGGGTGTTGTAACATTTAAAAATGCCAAAAAACTGGTAAATATACTCCCACGCATACCAAAAGAGAAGCTCATTATTGAAACGGATGGTCCCTATCTCACGCCAACACCACACAGAGGGGAGAGAAACGAGCCTTTTTATACAACATTGGTTGCAGATAAAATGGCAGAAATCTTAGAAATGTCACGAGATGAAATAGAAAATCTAACAACCCAAAACGCCCTAAAACTCTTTCATATTTCTTAATATTAACTCATTTACAACTTTTTTTAATGAATTTTTGGATAAAATCTTCAAAAATTAAAATAAAAAGTTGTTTATGATTCGATATATATTTATACTATTTTTCCCGCTGTTTCTCTCAGCAAACCTAACGTATGAGACAAACTACAACAAAGAGTTGGCTGTTTTAGACTCTTTTGATATTGAGCCGTCATTTTTGTATGATCCGTTTATGAATGAGATGAAGGAGAATACACTCTCAAAAGACAAGCACTTCTTTCGTGCTATGAAAGATGCCTATCTCTTCATTCCTGCCATTAAAAACACACTCTCAAAGTACAATGTACCCCAGGAGTTTCTCTACCTTGCTATGGCAGAGTCAAACTTCCATACAAAAGCATACTCAAACAAAAGAGCAGCAGGTTTATGGCAGTTTATGCCGAAAACAGCAAAGCTTTATAAACTGAAGATTGATGAGTATGTAGATGAGCGACGAGACCTTATAAAATCTACAGAGGCAGCAGCGAAGTATCTCTCATTTTTACACAAAAAATTTGGTAAATGGTACCTTGCTGCCATTGCTTACAACTGTGGTGGTGGAAGACTCAATAAAGCCATTAAAAAAGCAGGTACGGATGATATCTCTGTCTTGCTTGACCCAAAAAAGAAGTTTATTCCGCGTGAGAGCAGAAACTACATTAGAAAGATTGTCGCTTTGGCACTTATTGGGAGTGATGAACAGTATCTGCTGCACAGCGAATATGAGTATCTGCTTAACCGTGCAAATGCCTACTCCATATCTACAGTAAAGCTCTCCAGCGGAGAGTCACTCTCACGCATATCAAAGCTTATTCATATTCCGCTTAAAGAGCTAAAGAAGCTTAACAGACATCTCAAGTATGACTTCGTTCCTCCGTATGCAAAGGGGTATGATGTCTATATTCCCTATATCAAACTTGCTGAGTTCAAACAGAAGTATAAAAGAACACCTATGGGGAAAATCTATAAGGTCCATACTGTCACCCGAGGGGACAACCTCTCATATATAGGCAAAAAGTATGGTGTCTCATACAGAGTTATTAAAGATTTTAACCATCTCAAAAGTAACCGACTCCGTTTGCGACAAAAGTTGATTATTCCTATTCCAAAACGTAGCCGTGTCAAAAAAGTGGCATCAAAAAATTACTATATGGTCAAAAAAGGGGACTCTTTGGAATCTATTGCAAGAGCACACAGAATAAGTGTAAAAAATCTCCGCTTACAAAATCATCTGCACGGCTCTTTAATTAGAGTAGGGGAAAGGTTAAAACTTTATGAATAGAAAATATACTCTTTATGCACTTGTAGCAGCTTTGCTTATGTTGAGTGCCTGTAGTACACGAGGGCCGGGAACTTATAGAAGTTACAACTATGCACCATCATCAGATACAAAGATATATACAGATGACAAAAGTGCCTATCGCTCAACACCGCCAAAGAAAAAATACTCTCACGCAACGATGCGTCCTTATGTGGTACATGGGAAGAAGTACTATCCGCAGACTGTAAGTGTTGGAGATACTTTTCGTGGTCGTGCTTCGTGGTATGGTCCAAATTTTCACGGAAAATTCACCTCAAATGGTGAGCGTTACAATATGTGGGCGATGACAGCAGCACACAAGACACTCCCTATGAATACAATCGTAAAAGTAACCAACAGACGAAACGGAAAAAGTACCGTTGTGCGTATTAATGACAGAGGACCTTTTGTCTCTACGCGTATTATTGACCTCTCAAAAGCGGCTGCCTCAAAAATAGATATGATAGGAACAGGAACAGCACCGGTTACATTGGAAGTATTGGGCTTTGAAGGGAAGGGCAAACGTACTATTCCGACAAGAAAAGAGCTTAAAAAGCTGCCGCAAAAGGCATCTTTAGCCGGAAAATATGCTATTCAGATAGGCTCTTTTTCAAAAATTCAGGGTGCAATCATTACGCAGGAGAAGTATGACAACACAGATGGATACCATACCATCATAAAAGATATGCAAACTGCAAATGGGCGTATGTTTAAGGTATGGCTGACAGGCTTTAAGGGTGAGCAGGAAGCCAGAGATTATAAGGCAAACTCAAAATTTAAAAATGCATTTATTGTAAGAGAGGATTAGCAAATGATAACAAAAACAAGAACAACAAAAGAGACAGATATTACAATCTCTTTGAACATTAACGGAAGCGGTAAAAGCAATATAGCAACAGGTGTCGGCTTTTTAGACCATATGCTTGAGAGCTTCTCCAAGCACTCTTTGATAGATTTAGATATTAACTGTAAAGGCGATACACACATTGATGACCACCACTCTGTTGAGGATGTTGGGATTGTTCTTGGAAGTCTGCTTGCAGAGGCTATCTATCCTGTTAAAAATATGGAGCGTTTTGGAAGTGCAAATATTGTGATGGATGAGGCTTGCGTGAGCTGTGATTTGGATTTGAGCAACCGTCCTTTCCTTGTTTTTGAACTGGATGTCTATGGAAAAGTAGGCAATTTTGATACAGAGCTTGTAGAGGAGTTTTTTCGTGCTTTTGCTCTAAATGCCTGTATAAGTATGCATATTGTTCAGTTGCGTGGGAAGAACAAGCACCATATCATTGAAGCGGCTTTCAAGGCCGTTGCCGTAGCCTTACGCCGTGCAACAGCAAAAAATGAGCGTGTCGGTATTCCAAGTACAAAAGATGTTTTATGATTAAATTACTCGTTTTGGATGTTGATGGTTGTCTTACTGATGGTAAAATCATCTATACAAATGATGCAGCAGAGATAAAAGAGTTTAATGTAAAAGATGGACTTGCCATTGCTACGTGGGTACGTATGGGAAATCATGTGGCTATTATTACAGGTCGTCAATCTGCTATGGTTAAAAAGCGTGCTGATGAGCTTGGCATAGAGCATCTTCATCAGGGTGTCAAGGACAAAAAGAGGTGTTTGCGTGAGATTCTTGACTCTTTAGATATCTCTTTGCGTGAGGTGGCAGCTGTTGGTGATGACTTGAATGATTATGGAATGCTTCAGAGTGTTGGGCGTAGTTTTACTCCTGCTGATGGTGTTGCAGATATACAAGAGATTGTTGATACTGTTTTGACAAAAAAGGGCGGTGACGGTGCTGTGCGTGAGATGATAGATATCATCATTAAAGAGAATGACCAAAAAGAGCAGTTTTTATCTTTTTGGGTAGATAAGGAGTAGGTTATAAAGATTTCTCTCTTTTTTGCATTGGTTTTAACGGCCTTAGTAAGTATTTATGTTTTTTTTAAGCCTCTCCATATCAAACAGCAGAAGTTTGGTGATGTGCCGCTTTTTGAGCTGAGTGACTTTACGATGTATGAGCTTAATAAAAAAGGTTTAGATACCATAATGACAGGCTCAACAGCAACTCGTTACAGCAATAGATATAAAGTAGATAATATCAACTACACAGACAATAGAGATGCTTATGTTGCCAATATGAAAGCTGACAGAGGGGTCTATAAAAATGACATAGTTACACTCAATGGTAATGTTGAATATAAAAGAGATGACGGATTGACCTTTGAGACGCAAAAAGCCACATATAACAAAAAAAGTTCTGATATTATCAGCAAAGTAGGCTATGTAGCCTATCTTAATGATAGTATAGTCAGAGGTACATATATAAAATACAACAATAAAAAAGATATAATATTTTCTAAAAATGTTGTTGCAAAAATTCAATTACAAGAGAGTAAATAGATGAAAAAATTAGGGGTAATGTTTTTATTGGCAGTTAGCTTGCTATATGCAGAAGAGTTGAAAATCAAAGCAAACTCATTTACATCAGACCAAAAGAAGGGAATTTCCATATTTAGCGGTAATGTAAAGATGAAAAAAGCCAATGATGAGCTCAATGCATCAAAGGTTACTATCTTTGTAGATAAAGATAAAAAACCGACAAAATTTATAGCTGTTGGAAATGTCTCTTTTACTATTGAGACAAAAGAGGGGGCAAAATACAAAGGCGTGGCAGGAAAAACCATCTACTACCCAAATAAAAAAGAGTACTACTTCTATGAAAATGTCCATCTTCAACAGCTTAATGATAAAAAAGAGATTATGGGTGATGAAGTTGTTTTAAAGACTACAGATGGAAAAGCCTATGCAAAAGGGCTTAAAAAAGAGCCTGTAATTATGATATTTGATATTGATGAGGAGAAAAAATAGATGGTTGATATTGTTGATGCACAGTTTATTACCTCTGCTCCAAACTACAAAGCGGCTCCAGAGTCTGATGAGCATAACGAAGTTGTCTTTATGGCACGCTCCAATGTAGGTAAAAGTTCACTTTTAAATGCTTTGACAAATCATAAAGGGCTTGCAAAAGTCTCTTCTACACCGGGAAAAACAAAGCTTATCAACTATTTTGATGTTACCTTTATGGATAGAGAGAGCGGTGAAAAGCTTATAGCAAAATTTGTTGATTTACCTGGTTTTGGATATGCAAAGGTCTCAAAAGCACAAAAGCACGACTGGGAGAAGAATCTTACAGACTATATTGCAAACAGAGAGCAGATTAAGATATTTATCCATCTCATAGATTGTCGCCATCCGCATCTTGAGATAGATACGCAGGTAAGTGAGTTTCTCTTTACTCACGCAAGAGAAGATCAGTATATAATTCAGATTTTTACCAAAATAGATAAGCTGAACCAAAAAGAGCAGAGTGCTCTGCGACGTGAGTTTCCAAATGCTTTAATGGTCTCAAGTGCCAAAAAACGCGGTACGAAGAAGATTATTCAAGAGATATATAATATTTTAAAAGAGAGTGAAGAAGAGATTGCCGATGAAGCTTGAGTTTGTAAAACCGACACTTGCAGATATTGCAAAGATGCAGGAGCTGGTACGTCCGGAAGTTGAGAGTGGTGTTATTTTAGATAGAAGTGATGATGAAGTCGCAACAAATATCCGCTCCTATACACTTGCACTTTTAAATGGAGAACTTGTTGGTTTTACAGCACTGCATATTCATACTGCTTATCTTGGTGAAATTCGTTCCCTTATAGTAAAAGATGGTTTTCGCGGGCAGAAAATAGGTGAAAAACTTATAAGCAAGGTTTTGGACGAGGCACAATTTCTTGGTTTGCAAAGAGTGCTTAGCCTTACCTATAAACAAGCTTTCTTTGAGAGACAAGGGTTTGTTGAAATTCCAAAAGAGTCCCTCCCAGAACATAAAATCTGGGCTGATTGTATTAAATGTAAGCACTTTCCTGTATGCAACGAAGTATCTCTCATCAAAAACCTATAGCACCTTTTTTTTATGTGCTTATATATCTTCTTTACAGCTCACTGGGAAGCATATATCCTTTTGTACCTCCTTTACTCTCAATACTTTTTATACTTTTTTCACGTGCATTACAGAGAGATGATACTACAGCACTCTTGATGGTATCTGCTTCTTTACTTGTTTTTGAAGTAAATTATGGATATTGGCTCTTTAGTTCTATTATTTATTTTTATATACAGCATAAAATTATTATGCCAAAGATAGTACAGATATTTTCATGCAATAGTTGTATTAAAATATCTTATGTTATTTTTTCTTATATAGGTTATTTTGTCTTTTTATCACTTGTTTCAAACATCTTCTTATTGGATAGTCCAGAGATGAGTTACTATATAATTTACTATATAGTAATTGAATTTTTTATAGTGAGTCTTTTATGAAAATAAAATTTATAGTTTTTTTCTTTGTCTCTATATGGCTGGCATTGGTTGTGCGTATATTTTTTCTTGCTGTTGAATCAAACAGTTATTATGCTAGACTCTCTTTAAACAACACAGTGAAACATGTTAAAATAGCACCTGTCCGAGGTGAGATAGTTGATGTTCATAACAGACCGATTGCTATTAATAAATTAGGTTTTAAAATTGAGTTGGCACCACACTTACTTACAAAAAAGAATAAGAAAAAATTTGATGAAGAGATAGCTTTATTACTGAAACTTTTTCCTAATCTTGAGAGAAAAAAAATTATTAAGAACTATAGAAAAAAAGACTCATTTTATAATCATAATTATATTACTATAGTCGATTTTATTCCCTATCAGCAGATGATGCCTGTCTATTCTATTTTAAATCTGCGTGAGAACATTAAAATTGTCTCTGCTCCAAAGCGTTACTACCCTTATAAAAACATTGCTGCGCATATGATAGGTTATGTTGCCCGTGCCAATAAAAAAGATGTTGATAAAGATCAATTATTGGAATTAATAGGTTATACAGGGAAAACAGGACTTGAAAAGTACTATAATAAGTATCTGCAAGGTACTCCTGGTGAGCGTGAGATAAAGGTTAATGCTAATAATCAGGAGATTGAACAGCTCTCTTATAAATCTCCTCGTGAAGATAGAAAGCTTACTCTGAGCGTTGATATGGAGTTACAAAAGTATATCTCATCGCTCTTTTTAGGCAAAGTCGGTGCTTTTATAGTGATGAAAACAGATGGCTCTATTCTTGCAGCGGGTAGTTTTCCAAACTATGATTTAAATATCTTTGTAAATGGTATGAGCTATAAAATGTATAACAAGCTTGCATCCAGTCTTGACCATCCATTTACCAACAAACTGACACATGGGCTCTATCCGCCTGGCTCATCTATTAAACCGCTTCTCGGGCTTTTATATATTACAACAAAACTGAGTGAATACTGGAGTGTTGATTGCCGCTCAAATCTAAAAATTGCAAACAGAACATTTCGCTGTTGGAAGAGACAAGGACATCACCATACAGATATAGTCAAAGCCATCCGTGAGAGTTGTGATGACTTTTTTTATAAAGGAAGCCTGATCCTTGGAAATGAGGCGATGAGTAAAGGGCTGAAGCGTTACGGTTTTGGTAAAAAAACAGGTATTGATTTGCCAAATGAGTTTATAGGCGTTGTTCCTTCACGCAGCTGGAAGATGCAAAAATACCACCGTTCGTGGAATATCGGGGAGACTGCCAATATGTCTATTGGGCAGGGGGATTTCCTTGCCACTCCTCTGCAGATAGCGCAAGAGACAGCTCTTGTTGCAACAGGAAAATTGGTAACACCACACTTTGCGAAATACATCGGTAAAAAGCCCTTTAAGCCTATCTATAAAGATGTATTGACACAAAAAGAGAAAAGAAAACTTCCAATTATTCGAAAAGCGATGATTCAAGTCTGTAACTCTCCACACGGTACGGCTACACACTATCTGCACTCAAAGGTGAAAATTGCAGGTAAAACCGGTACTGCGCAGGTTATTGGAATTAAGCAAGATATTGAAAAGAGAAAGTTAGAGCACGAACTCTCCTACTATAACCGTTCTCACGCCTGGTTTACAACATACGGACCAGCAAAACATCCGCAATATATCGTAACAGTAATGATAGAACACGGTGGGCACGGTGGGCACGCAGCAGGAGGTATAGTCTCTGATATATACAACAAGCTCCTAGAGCTTGGGTATATAAAAAAATAGTCTTTTAAAGAGAGTGTGAAATAAAGAGTGCCAAAACAGTCAGCAGAAAGATGCCGCCTGCTTTGTTGTAGATTTTATTTGCCAAAATAAAGAGCAGAACAACAGATGCCGATGCCAAAATCATAAAATCATACGCTGTTGCTCCCAGATTTATCTCTAAAGGGTTAATAAGGGCTGAGCCACCCAAAACCATAGAGAAGTTTGCAACATTTGAGCCTATGATATTACCTATGCTCATCTCTGCATTGCCTTTTTTAACAGCAACAATAGAGACAACGAGCTCTGGAAGTGAAGTACCCAAAGAGATAAGAAAAAGTCCTATAATCCACTCACTTACATCAAGACTTCTTGCTATATTTGTACCACTCTCTACAACAAAGTTCGCTCCGCCTATGGTAAAGGCAAAGCCAATGAGCAGAAAAAGCATACTTTTGCCCCACGCAAAGCTCTCTCTTGTCAAATCTTCATCAATTTCGCCCTCAAGGTCATCTTTTGAGCTGGAGAAGAGAAACATAAGGTAAGAGACCATCATCAAGAGAAATAAAAGACCGTCAAATCTGCTTATTTGACCATCTTGCATCATAATATAAAAAATCACAACCGGAACAATAACCCAGGCGCTGTCTTTTGCAAAGAGGTTTCTCTCAGGATTCATAGATTTTGCAATCATAAAGACAATTCCAAGAACCAATGTGATGTTAAAGACAACACTTCCCACTACATTGGCTACTGCCATATCACTTTTACCTTGATAAGAGGCCATCATAGATGCTGCCATCTCCGGCAGACTTGTACCAAAAGCAACAAGTGTCGCACCAATTACAAAGTGAGATATATTAAAGTGCAGAGCTATACGCTCACTCTCTTTAATAATAAAATCAGCACCATAAATAAGTGCTGCCATTGCAACTAAAAATATAATATAATCCATTTTATCCCTCTGTTCTTACTATTAAACTCTCTGGGAGTTGTAGTTTTTGAATCAATGCCTCTTCTTTTTGACGCATTTCACCATTATCGCACTCGTGATCGTAGCCCAAAAGATGTAAAAGCCCGTGAATAAAGAGCAGGGCAAATTCATCATCCTGGCTGTGTCCAAACTCTTTGGCCTTTTGCTGGACAAAATCTATGGAGATGACAATACTTCCAAGCGGTGCCATCGGCATATCTTCATAGGGAAAACTCAGCACATCTGTTGCTTTGTCTATGCCTCTGTACTCTTTGTTTATGGCTTGAATGGTCTCATTTGAAGTGAGAATGAGTTCTATATCTTTTTGTGTCAGCTCTGTTAGAATCTTCTCCAAAGAGTCTTCATCTATTTTATATTGTGTTTGGTTATCTATATCAATCATAGGTGCAATTATAGCTAAAGAGAGGCTACAATGGTAGAAATAATGGTGTAATTATGCTAAAATCAGCTTATGAATTTAGAGAAAAACAGAAAAAAAGCCGTATGTATAATGAGTGGGGGAATGGACTCGACGCTTGGGGCGTATATGATGAAAAAAGAGGGCTATGAGATTATAGCTGTTCATTTTAATTATGACCAAAGAACCGAAGCAAAAGAGCTTGAGGCTTTTAAAAAGATAGCCGCGGCTCTGGATGTAAAAGAGCAGTATATTCTAGACCTGGAGTTTTTTAAGCAGCTTGGAGCCTCTGCCCTTACTGATAAAAGTATTGATGTACCAACCGGTGGTGTGCAAGAGGGTATTCCTGTGACCTATGTACCCTTTAGAAACGGTATATTTCTCTCTATGGCAGCAGCCATTGCAGAAAAAGAGGGGGCAGAGGCTATTGCCATAGGTGTTGTTGAGGAGGATAGCAGCGGTTATCCCGACTGTAGAGAAGATTATATTACAGCTATGCAAAATGCCATCAATCTTGGAACAAAAGAGAGTACCAATATTACAATCAAAATGCCCCTTGTTCATCTCAAAAAATCAGAGATAGTTACAAAAGCATTGGAGTATAAGGTACCGTTGGAGCTTACTTGGAGCTGCTATAAGAATGAAGAGAAGGCTTGTGGTGTTTGTGACAGTTGCCGACTACGTCTGCGTGGTTTTGAGACTGCCGGGGTAGAAGATCCCATTGCATACGTTTAGTATTGATTTTGAGGGGCACAGCGTCAAAGTACGCTCAAACCCACGATTAAAACATAGCTACATTACTATTGACAGAGATAACAATATCTCTATAAAAACTGCAAATACAAAAAAGAGCTATCTCTATTCGCTTTTGGAAGAAAAATCTTCCTGGATACAAAAACGACTGCTAAAAAATGCACAACACAAGCCCATTGAGATAAATCTGGAAGATGAACTCCTCCTTTTTGGAGAAGTTTGCAGTATAGATACTCCCCAGGCAGCACCACTTCGGAAAAAAATTGAAAAGATAGCTTTAAATGATAGAGAAAAAATAGAGAAAGCATATAATCAATTTTATAAGGAGATTGCAAAAGAGTATCTCACGCAAGAGCTGCTTTTGTATGCGCAAGAGATGAATCTCCGCTTTAGTGAAGTGAAATTTCGTAAAATGCGCAGTCGCTGGGGAAGTTGCAGCTCACGTGGAGTCATAACGCTCAACAGCGAGCTCATCAAGCTGGAAAAAGAGCTTATAGCGTATGTTTTGGTGCATGAATTGGCTCATTTGGTGCATATGAATCATTCCAAAGCATTTCACGCTCTGGTTGAGCACTATCTTCCCAATGCAAAATCTCTGCGTAAAAGATTAAAAGAGAGCAGGGTCCTTGGCTAAATACTCATAACTGTATTTGCTTGAAGGTGACCACATCATCCATCCGTTTGTGCCAATATCTTCTGTCGCTTTTATCTGTGCTTGAATCTCTTTGCGTTCATAGGGTTTTCTTCTGCGTGTATAATCTTTAAAATATTGCAGCCAAGGTCGTACACGATAGCTTGGAATTCTGTCATTTATAGTTTTAACACTACGAAAAACAACTTCATAAGGGTGCTCTGAAGGGTACTTAAAATAAAATGAACCGCTTGAGAATCCTGACGGATAGAGCATTGGTGCAAGGTAGTCTGCGTGAGCTGCAAGTGAGCTTACAGTCTGTCCTATACCGTTGTCATCTTTTGCCCAACAGATATTTCCATAGGTATCAACAGAGATAAAGACTCCATATTTACGCAGTCTTCGTTTTGCTTCATCTAAAAAACTCTCTATCGCTTTGATACGGTTTTTTTGTGTGTTTTTCTTTGAGTAGAGCAGCCCTTTTTTTGCTGGAAAGCGGATATAGTCAAAGTTTATCTCATCATAACCCACTTTAGCAGCTTCTTCTGCGATTGATATGGCATAGTTATGGGAGCGCTTGTCAAAAGGATCTACCCAGGCCATATTATCGTGATTTCGCCAAATAGTTCTGTTGTCGTCATCTCTTTTGATTGCATAATCAGGATTATGTGAGGCTTGCAGCTCATCTTTAAATGTCACAATTCTGGCAATAGTATAGATACCTCTCTTTTTTAACACTCTTATAAATTTTTTAATATCTCTATTTGTTCTCTTTTTGTGGGCTCCATAACTGTTTGCCTCTTTAAAGCCTGTCCAAAACTGTGTAGAACCATACTCATTCTTTACATCGACAACAACAGCGTTGGCATCTGTCTCATCTATAAGTTTGAGAATATTTTTGAGGGTTTTTGAGTTGTTGCTCGCACCCCAAAATGTCAAATAGAGTGCTTTTACTTTGATGGGGTGTAGATGAATCAGCATTGGTTTGTTCTTTACATAAAAGCTTAGAGGTTTGTAGCCATAGGCTTTTGCATGAAGAATTTTATCTTGCGAATCTATCTCAAAGGTACCATTTTTATCGCTCTTTACATCGTGTAAAGAGTCGCTGAGAGTTACATTTGCAAGAGGTTTTGAACTGTTTGCATCAAGAATCAACCCTCTGTATTTATCTGCATAAAGAGAGAGTTGCGTGAGGAGAAAAAGTATAAGAATTGTTTTCATACAAACTGCCATATTAATTTTATGCGAATCATACACTTTTTTTGCTAATAGCTGTTATCTGATATTTAAAAAATATCCCAAACTGACATCACTCCACTCTTTTGAGAGTTTAAGATAACCGGCTATAGAGTCATAGACTCTTGCAAAATCACTATTTTGCTCACTCAGTTGCGCTATAACTTCTAAAAGAGCTTTTTTGCCTGCCTGTGTGACATCATCAGGAAATTGTGCAAGTTTTACATCAAGTGATTTGAGTTTTTGAAGGGCCTGAATATTTTGTGCGTGAAACTCATAGGTCATATTGGAGTTCATTTCACTACTTGCCACTTCTATCATTGCTTGATGTTCAGCCGGAAGTTTCTCCCAAGAGTGTTTATTGAAAGTAAGTTCCAAAACAGAGCCCGGTTCATGCCAGCCAGAGTAGTAGTAAGGTGCTACTTTATAAAATCCCATTTTGATATCAAGTGCAGGACCTACCCATTCAGTTGCATCGATAACACCGCGTTCTAGTGATGTATATATCTCTCCGGCAGGAAGTAAGATAGGATTGACACCCATTTTGGAAAAGACCTCTCCTCCAAGTCCAGGAATACGCATTTTCAAACCTTGCATATCAGCTAAAGAGTTGATAGGTTTGCGAAACCATCCACCCATCTGAATATTAGTATTTCCACCAAGAAGAGGGTGGAGGTTATATTTTGCATACTGTTCTCTCCAAAGCTCAAGCCCTCCACCAAAAAGCATCCACGAATTTACCTCTTCAGCTGTAAATCCAAAAGGCATACCACTATAAAGTGAAAAAGCAGAGTTTTTTCCTTTCCAATAGTATGGTCCAGAATGAAATGCATCTATCTCTCCTGAACTTGCAGCATCAAAAACAGCCAAAGCCGGTACGAGAACATTCTTGGCATAAATTTTTATCTCCAAAGAGCCGCCACTTATCTCTTGTATGCGTTTTGCAAACTTCTCTACACCTGTTCCCATAATAGGAAAATGTGCAGGCCAACTTGTTGCAAGTTTAATAACTGTTTTTTTCCCTCTGTTGATATGGACACGTTTTGTTTCGCTGTTGTGTTTTGGATGTTTTGAGTAATCTATTGCCTGGCGGTTATTTTCATTACATCCACCAAATGCCAAAACTGCAGAAGCAGAAGTTGCAGTTGCTAAAAAGTCTCTACGGTTCATATCTTTTCCTTTATTTTGTGATTATTAAAAATCAAAGAGTGATTTCTCTCTTTGAGATAGTAATGGTTTGTTTAAAATTGATTTGTCACAACCAACTATAAGAGCAAAATGAAATTGATATTCTTTTAAAAGGTTTGTTATCTCATTTTTACTCTTATAAAATATCATATTGTTGTTTTGTTGCATCTCTTTATCTAGACTTTCTATTAAAGAAAATGGAAGTACATAAAGTATATTAGCCCAATTGGCTTGTTTTTGCAAAAATTCCATCTCTTGATGAATTAAAGATGTGTCTTTTTCAAATATAAGGACTTTATCGCTTGTACCAAACTCTTTGATTTCAAGTTTTTTATTTGTAAATATTGCTTCGAAATGATCTATTTGAGTGAATTTTCTTAATCTAAAATTGATTTTTAAAATTTTAAAAAGATGGAGAAGTTGCTCTAAAAAAGGCATAAAAAAAGGAGAAAGCAGTTGTCTCTCATAAAAAATATTATCATATATAAATGAAGTTTCAAAAAGAGTTTGTTCTATGATATTGATAGATTCACTTGAATTTGCAGGGATTTTTTTAATGTTTGTAAAAAGATCAGATGAGATAAGAGCAGGACTAAAGAGAATTGTTGCTTTTTCCTGTAGCCTGACAAGTGTATTAAAAAGTGTTTTAGTGTCGCCTTCCAGTGCAAGAAAGTTTGGTTCAGTAACAACTTGACGGGCAAGTTTTAAAATAATTTCATCACATGCATAGACTTCTATCTCTTTATCTATCAATATAAAACGTAAAATTCTCTTAAGTGCTTCATCAAGGTCTTGTACTTTTATCCAGGCGACTTCGCTGTCACTAATCTGTGTAGGTTTCTCAAAGAGAATCCCATATGCACCGTTAAAGAGTGCATCTTCTATCATTGTCTCATCAAAAGCTATAAAAAGATCTCCTCTCTTTACGGCTTTTGCTTCAAAAACAATATTTTCAAAACTATTTACAAAAGGGGAGTTTATAAGCTCCCCGTGTGTAAGTGCTAAGATATTTTCAAGTCTCATCCAATAGGTGTGCCTGCTTTTTTAGATTTTTCCGGTCTGATTAAACATAAACCATCTTCATCTTTAGCAGCAAGAAGCATTCCTTCACTTATCATTCCCATTAATTTGGCAGGTTTGAGGTTGGCAACAACACATACCTGTGTATCTATAAGCGACTCTGCAGAGTAGAACTCTTTGATACCTGCAATGACTTGACGTGGCTTCTCTTCTCCTAAATCTACCTGGAGTTTGAGAAGTTTTTTACTTTTTGGTACCTCCTCAGCTTCAACAACAGTTCCAATTTTGAGAGATGTCTCAAAGAATTGACCAATCTCAATAAGGTTGTCATCCTCTTTTGGAGTCTCTTTGGCTTTTTTCTCCTCTTTTGGAGGATTTGGCTCAGCTGTTGGCGCTTCAGCCATTAAAGGCTCTTCTACACGAGGAAAGAGTGGTGGAACTTTTTTAATATTAAATAATTTCAGTAGTTTCTTCTCTAAAACAAGCTCTCTGTAACTCTCTGTATTTATCTCAAACGAGAGACCATCTGCGATGATTTTTGTAGTTTCAGGCATAACAGGGTGCAGCATTACCGCGGCACGTGCCAAAATATTTGCTACAAGTGCAACTGTTGCAAGTGCTTCATCCTCTTGATTGTTTTTCATCTTCACCCAAGGCTCATACTCTTGAATAACACCGTTTCCAATGGCAAAAAGCTTCCATAGCTCTTCAAGATATCTGTGTGTTTGAAGGTTTTGCATAAAACCATCAAGCGAATCAAGAACTCTATTCATCTTCTCAAGCTCTTTGGCGTGATACTTCTCTACATCTTTGCTGTCAATGACAAAATCGCTGTATTTTCCACTCATGCCGATAATACGATTAAGAAGATTTCCCAAATCATTAGAGAGCTCAGAGTTTATACGGTCAATAAATGCACGTTGAGAAAAGTCACCATCTTGACCAAAAGGAACCTCACGCAACATAAAGTAGCGTAGATTTTCTGCACCATAAGCATCTGCAACCTCTTTAGGTGAAACTACATTGCCTTTTGATTTACTCATCTTCTCGCCATCACGAGTCCACCATCCGTGTGCCCCGATATGTTTAGGAAGCGGAAGGTCCAAACTCATCAAAAATGCCGGCCAGTAGATTGCGTGAAAACGCAAGATATCTTTTCCTACAAAATGAACATCTGCAGGCCAGTAGTTCATTTTAGCTTCATCACTGCCATATCCAAGAGCTGTTACATAGTTGAGTAGGGCATCCAGCCAGACATACATAACATGTTTATCATCGCCGATGCTCTTTGGCATCTTTACACCCCAGCTAAATGATGTACGCGTTACAGAGAGGTCACGCAAGCCGCCTTTGACAAAATTTACTACCTCATTGGCGCGTGATTTTGGCATAATAAAATCAGGATTTTCTTCATAATGTTTTAAAAGTCTCTCTTCATATTTTGAGAGTTTGAAGAAGTAACTCTCCTCTTTAACAACATTTGTACTGCGACCGCAGTCCGGACAGAACTCTCCATCTACAAGTTGTGTTTCAGGGAAAAATGTCTCACAGCTCACGCAGTAGTGGCCCTCATAGAAATCTTTGTAGATATCACCTTTTGCATACATTACTTCAAAAGCTTTTTGAACACCTTTCATATGCTCTTCATCTGTTGTTCGGATAAACTTGTCATAACTGATTCCAAACTCATCCCAAAGATTTTTAAAAGTTGCACTTATCTCATCTGCAAACTCTTGTGTTGGTTTGCCGGCTTTTTTTGCAGACTCTTCAATCTTCTGTCCGTGCTCATCGGTTCCTGTAAGAAAAAAAGTATCTTCGCCTTTTAATCTCTCATAGCGAGCCATTGTATCGGCAATGAAAGTAGTGTAGGCGTGACCGATATGGGCCTCTCCATTTACATAGTATATAGGTGTAGTTATATATTTACTCAATTTTAAATCCTGTAGAATGTATTGATGATATTTTATCGAAATTGGCTTAGAGTTTTTTCAACTAAAAAAAATCAAAACTCAAAACCGCCAGTATCGCCTTTTGACATACTGTTATAAACAGCCTGTATATACTCATCTCTGAGTTTGCACTCAAGATAGAGTTCGCAAGCAGAACAGCTTGTCAGATTTCTCTCTTTTTGACACGCTGTTACTTTTACTATCATCTCATCAAGATGCAGCTCAAATCTATCTTTTGTCTCATTATGCATTTTTTGCATAAACCTCTTTTACTCTCTGTATCTCATAATCTGAACCAAAGAAACACGGTGATGTGTCGTGAAGATTTGCATGACCTAAAGTAAGCAGTCTCTGGCTGCCGTTTATTGCATGACCACCCGCTTTTTCATAAACAAATGCAAAAGGAAAGACTTCAAAGAGTTTTCGTAGTTTTCCATCTGGTTTGTCGCTTGTAGCAGGGTAGGAGAAGAGTCCGCCGCCTTTTAAGAGAATCTGGTGCAGATCCGGAACCATACCACCGGAGTAGCGAAGTCTGTACCCCTCTGCGAAAAAACCGTCTATCATGGCTTTATGGTATTTTTCCCAGTTTTGCTGTGTTCCTCCCGGAGCCATCAGTTTGCCTTTTTCACTTAAGTGAATCTCTTTTACAAATTCAAATTCACCTGCTTGTAGCAGATAGAGTTTGACTTTATTGTAAGCAAAAACCATCTCAACACGAGGGCCATAAACAACATAACAGGAAGCTACAAGGTTTTGTGAGCCAAATTCACCTTTATAAATACCAAAAATACTACCTACACTTAAATTAACATCAACTAAAGAAGAACCATCAAGCGGGTCATAAGAGATAAAGTACTTTCCATCTTTATGGAGCTCAACTGCATGCTCTTTCTCTTCTGATGAGACTGTATTGACACTTGCAACCTTTGAAAGTTCCTCTTCAATTATCATATCACATTGAATATCAAGTTCAAGTTGTGTTTCACCTGAGGAGTTCTCCTGCTGTGAATAGCCTATATCTTTTACATCTATAGCATTTTTAATTCTTTTTGCACTCTTTTGTATTGCTTCAAATATATTATCCATTACACTTCCTTTGCATTTTGTAATATCCACTCTATTACTTCATCTGTTTTGTTTAAGTTTAGCATTGTTACATTTTTTGGTACTTCATATTCTTCAATATTAATACTGTTATCAATAGCCAAAGCATCCATATATGGGAAATAGGCCTCATCTATCTCATTTCTAAATATACTGATTCTTGGCAGCGGAAGGTTTTTTAACCCCTCTACAAGCAGTATGTCAAAATGGTTAAAAAGACGTATCATCTCATCAAGATCTGATTGACGCTGTGAAAAGTAGGTGGTGCGATTTGGCGAGGTAACAATCACCTCTGCTCCTGTATCACTAAACTTGTAACTGTCTTTTCCTTCAACATCAAAACGAGCCTTATCTTTTGGATCGTGTTTGATGATGGCAACCTCAAGTTTATGCTCATGAATTAATTTTCGTGCCACTTTAAGTATCAACGTAGTTTTTCCGCTGTTTGACGGACCTGTAAATGCAACTGCTAATCTTTTTTTCAAATCGGACTCTATTATATTAAAATTTTAAAAATTATACAAAAGAAGAGTTTAATAAGATATAATTTCACTTAAAATTCAAGGTATATAATGAAAACTTTTTTATTTACAACACTTTTAAGCGCAATAGTACTTTTTAACGGCTGTACAAAACAGAATGCTTTTAACAAATTTAATCTTTCAAAAGAGAAAGAGTTAAGTGAAGATACCATTGAGACATTAAAAATAAAAGATGCTAACAAGACAGAAGGGATTGTAAGTGTTGTTTATCTCAACAAAGTCTTTCCAGAGCTCTATAAAGATAATGAGTACTTCTATATTTACTATTATTTAAAACAAAAAGATGCCAATATCACTTTTTTACTTAACGACAAACCATCTATGTTGCAAGAGGAGCTTCCTGCTCAAAACAGATTCTCTGACTTGACATCATTTAACGCTCCCTGGAGCAAATATTATATAGTCGGTTTCAAGAAAGAAGGCAATGTGTTGAATTTGCGTGTAGAGACAGACAAAGCAGCAGGTGCTACTTTGAAATTTGTTAAAGATAAGTAGTCTCTAAAGGCTTCTTAAGATAGAAGATAGCACTACTATAAGTATCTGTAGTCCGACGATGATAATAAGCGGTGCAAAATCAAGTCCGCCCATAGTTGTCGGAATATATTTTCTCACAAAAGCATATGCAGGGTTTGTAGCTCTGTAGAGAAACTGTACAACCGGATTGAACGGGTCAGGATTTACAAAGCTAAGCAGTGCTGCAATTATAATAACCCAAATATAAACATTTATAAGTGAGATAAATATCCCACCAATTCCTTGAAGTATATCAACTATCATTTTATAATCTCCCCAATATAATTTTTTAAAGCTCCATATATCTTCTCAATATCTTTCTCAAGCATATCTTCTTGATTTGTCAAGAGAAACAAAAATGGTTTTAAAAGCTTCGTCTCTATAATATCTGTCTCTTGAAGAAGATATTTTTTACATGCAGTATAGTCATCAAAGTAGGGCGCTTTTTTAAGTGCCGCTTTAATCGCTTCTACATCATCTTTTAATGCTTCTGGTATCTCTCTTTGCTCAAAAAGTGGAGCAATCTTCTCTTTAAGCTCTCGTGTTGTAAAAAGTTCGTTAGCATAAACTCGTGCTAACTCACCAATATCTGCATCGGCAAAACCTACATAGCGAGAAAGCTCTTTTGCCTCCATACCTTTAAGATGCGCTTGATTAATCTCACGCAGTCTCTTTATATCAAACTCAAGGGGTTCTTTTGAGAGACTCTTGAGTGAAAACCACTCTTGTGCTTCTTGAAGTGTAAATATCTCCTGAGATAGCTCATTTCCAATTGATATTAAATAATTTGAGATAGCTTCAGGCAGATAACCTGCTTCTAAAAGTGATTTTATAGTTATATCTTGAGCATTGAGAAGTGGCGGTATATGTGCATAAATGATCTCTTTATTGTAATTGAGCTCATTTCTAATATGAATCTGTTTTCCACTATGATTTATCTCGCTCTCTTCTCGTATAATAAACGAGATATCGTTAAGCATATCATCTACAGCAGTTGCAAAATCATATGTCGGTGTCTTATCTTGATTCATAATGACAAAGCTGTCTATGGTATCTGGTTCAAAATGAACTTCTCCTTTTGCTTCGTCATTGATTATAATCTCTCTATCTGGACGCACGATTCTTACTGTAAAAGGAGCTGTATTGTCAATTACAAGTTCTGCTGGCAGATTACGACAGGCATCATCATAGAAGTAGGGCTTGTTTGCCTCTTTTGCTTCTGCTTTTTTCTTCTCTATCCACTCATCTGAGCAAAAGCAGGAAAAAGCTTTTTTTTCATGCAAAAGCTGTAGAGCCATAGCTGAATGAAAACGAAAATTTTGACTTGCATAGATCACCTGTGTATGTTCAATGCCAAAAAGGCCAAGAGTATCTAATATCTCCTGATCTTTTCCATCAATATTTTTCTCTTTATCAATATCTTCAATACGGATAATGAAATCTTCTTTACGTTTTTTTGCAATAAGATAGTTAAATAAGGCAAGACGTAAGTCACCAATGTGCATATCAGCAGTAGGGCTGGGTGCAAATCTAAGCATAGATAGTCCTAAAAATAATTTTCGTGATTTTAGCGTATTTTTGATTAATTTAAATGACTGTTTTAAATAATTTTATGAAGAAAGTTGGTGACCCCAAGGAGACTCGAACTCCTGTAACATGGATGAAAACCATGGATCCTAACCGCTAGACGATGGGGCCACTTAAAACTCAACTTGTTTGTTGAGCCGAAATTATATAGATTTTATTCTTAAAAAAAGATAAAATCTATATAAAAAGCTACTTATTCGTAAAAACTACGAAGTGCTCTGATAATTACAGCATTTTTAGAGATACTCTCCGCTTTTGCATTATCATTAACAGTCTCATAAAGATCTAACGGAAGAGAGATAGAGAATGTTTTTGTTTCAACTTTTTTCTTTTTTGCTATCATTGATACAACATTGTTTAAAAGTTCAATAATTTTCTTTGTATCGATTGGTTTTTGAATAAAGCTGTTAACACCAACTTCGATAGATTCTGAAATTTTTTCCATATCATTACTTGCAGAGATGACGATAATAATTTGATTTGCATTAATTTGGCGAATTTTACGTGCAAGTTCGATACCATCCATTCCTTCCATAATAATATCAACAAAAACTACATCTGGTTTTTTCTCTTCATAAACTTTAAGAGCACTTTCGCCATCAAAGCATGAATCTACATCAGAAAAGAAGTTTTTAAAAGTTGAACTGAGAAGTTCATTCGTTACTTTTTCATCTTCAACAACCATTGCAGTGAGTTTTTTTGTCTGTTCAGTCAGCTGAATTAAATCTACATTACTCATAATATAATATCCCTAATAAATAAATTTGTGATATTATACACTATAATAGTAAATAACGATAACAAAATGAAACAATATTTTATTTTGTTTTAAATTTTTCCAACCATTCTATATCAGCTTCTTTGGCATTCTCTTTTTGCGTGAGAAGTGAATCTATAATACTTATAAGTGTTTCTTCGTCCATAAATTCAAGCAGAGCAGGGTTGATTGATGTTGCATTGACGTGTTCGTAACTGTTTAAAAGGTTTTGTATATCTGTGATAAGTTTTTCTTTTCTGTTCATAGTATTTTCTTTTATGTGATTTTATATATTGATTAACATAATGTAAATTCTCTTGAAAAAAATACTTGCTTATTTCAAGAGATTATTTAGGTATAGGGTAAGCCGAGTTTTGTTCTGATAGCATTAATCTACTGCATATTTTACAATATGCTTCCAGCGAAGCAATAGCATTGTAAGAGGCTAACCATCTGCTTCTTGCTGCCATGTTGGGTTTACAAGCTCTCTATGTTACCATAAAGACTGGTGGTCTCTTACACCACCGTTTCACCCTTACTGCTTGTTTATAAGCAGCGGTCTAGTTTCTGTTGCACTTTCCCTCGTATTACTACGGCCATTCGTTAAATGGAACATTCTCTTACGGCAGCTCGGACTTTCCTCTTGAGTTTGACTCAAGTCACTATCTCCTATACCTGGTGAAATTATACTTTAATTTAAAAAAGAAGTAAATGAACACTTGTTCTTATTTAATTTTAACAATATGAACAACTGTTCTTTATCTCTTCAGAATAAATTAACACCTGTTCATATATAATACACTTTAACTTAACAAGTGTTCATGCAAAAAGGAGCTTGAAATGTCGCAAAATAGGGATATCAATAGAGGAAGTAAAACAAAAGAGAAGATACTCAAAGTAGCAACTACCCTCTTTTCTCAGCTTGGATACAGAGGTGCAAGTGTCCGTAAGATTGCTAAAGAGGTAGGTATTCGTGAAAGTGCTCTTTATAATCATTTTACCAATAAAGAGGAGATTTTTTTAGAAGTTGCCAAGGGTATTTTCTCTTCCCCCTTCTCTCTTTCAAGTAGTGAGATTCAAGAGTTGGCACTTCGTGGAAAACCTTTTTTACAAAAATTTACAATGCAGTATAAAATGCTTACATTTGACAAGAGCAATGAGAATATGTTTCGATTACTTATGATAGAGCTTATGCAAAACAGAGAGCTTAGAGAGCAGTTTATGAGTGAATTTCACGACAAAAATATCAAACTGCTATCAGAGGGCTTTTTTACAATGATGCAAAATGGTCTTATTCGTTCTGGTGATCCTATGATGAGTGCATATGAGTTTATCAGTACCCTCTTTTATATTCGTCTTCAGGTCACCCTGCTTCGTTTTGATGCACAATCTACTAATGCACTCGCTACTCAATTTGAAAAACATGTTGATTTCTTTTGGGAAAGTATTAAAATATAATAGTGGTTAATGTTAAATACTAATTAATATTAATATTGAGATTTAAAAAAAGGTGACTCTCGAAAGAGTCACCCTGCTTTTAGGGAAGATAAATTATTTACCCATAGCCTCTAAAGCATATTTTTTACCAAGTTCGTAAGCTTTTTTATTTGCTGCATGAACTTTAGGCGGAACTTTTGAAAGCATAGTGTCAATTAGAGACTGCTCAGGAAGAACCTCTGTCATAGTATTTGCAATTGCAAGCGCAACAACAGATTGAGTAATCACATTACCAACCTCTTCTTTTGCAATTGTAATAATTGGAATTTCATAAATTGTCCAAATTTTTCTATCTTCATCTGTTGGATGAACAAGATTTGGATCAACTACAATAATTCCTCCTGGTTTTACACCATTTTTGAATTGTTGATATGATACATCTGCAACAGAAAGCATAAAATCAATTTCGCCTTCATTTGCATATGGATAACGGATCTCTTCATCATCAAGCGTAATGTCAACTACTGTCGCACCACCACGAACTTGAGAAGTATAAGTAGCAGTTTTTAGACCATAACCACCATTTGCAATCTTACAAGCAGCCATAATCTCACCAGCGAGTAGAACACCCTGTCCACCAACACCAGTAAATCTTA
>Ga0256843_1000867_pt1 | contig 24878 bp, 15 predicted proteins | sample AlvinellametaG_FD_191572 | JGI IMG/M metagenome (GOLD analysis project Ga0256843, IMG submission 191572) | Pompeii worm associated microbial communities from hydrothermal vent at the East Pacific Rise, Pacific Ocean - Alvinella | ecosystem: Host-associated > Annelida > Integument > Unclassified ... | reverse complement strand
CAACGGGTGCTTTAACCTTAACCAATTGGTCGGCAGCATCCATCAATTTTTTATCATCGTTATATACGGCTACTAGTTTACTCATCTTCTAAAAGTTTTTTAATTGCATGATATTGAATATCTGTAGGTTTCAATTCTGTATGACGCTTGGCTTGTTGTTTTAATTCGTTCATTGCCATCATAGGAATAAAGCGAATAAATAACAATACGCCTACGCCAAATAAACCTATAGTGCCCAAATATACCCACTTGTCAACTATGGTTGAAGAATAATGGAACCAGTTGGCGGGTAAGAAATCTTCGGCAGCCGGGGGCACTACAATATTATAGCGCTCTAACCACATACCGATATTTACACCAATAGTAATCCAGAAAATTAAAGTCAAATTTCGACGAACTTTTTTGAACCAGAATAATTGGGGTAAAAAAGCATTAAAGACAAGCATTAGCCAATAAGGTATAGCATAGTGTCCTTTCAGATAGTTCTCATCAAAGACATAAGTTTCATAAACATTGGCCGAATACCAGGCGATAAACAATTCTATTAAGTAAGCCGATCCCATTATCAAACTCACAAAAGTGATAATACGGGCAATGGCATCAAAGTGATCATCGGTAACGTATTCTTCGAGTTTGAACATCTTACGAATAAGCACCATCAAGGTGACCACCATACTAAATCCTGAGAAAATAGCCCCTACTACAAAGAAAGGCGGGAATATTGTCTCGTGCCAACCCGGTAAAACTCCGGCAGCAAAGTCGGTGGATACGATAGAGTGCACGGCAATTACCAAAGGCATGGCCAAACCTCCCAATATCATCAAAGCATCTTCAAACTTACGCCATTTGTCCATAGAACCTACCCAACCAAAACTCAAAGCATTGAAAATTTTACGTTTCATTCCTTTGGAACGGTCACGTATAGTGGCAAAATCAGGTAACATACCTATATACCAGAAAATAGCTGACGTGGTCAAATAGGTTAAAATGGCAAATACATCCCATAACAAGGGTGAATTAAAGTTTACCCATAAGCCACGAGAGTTAGGCCCGTATGGAAAAATAAAAATTTCGTCCCAAGGGCGTCCTACGTGAATAGCAGGGAACAAACCGGCAGCCAATACGGCAAATACGGTCATAGCCTCCGCAGCACGGTTAATGGAAGTACGCCATTTTTGACGAAATACCAATAAGAAAATGGAAAAAGCGGTTCCGGCATGACCGATACCGATCCACCATACAAAGTTAATAATAGCCCATCCCCATGGCACTTGGTTGTTATTACCCCACATACCAATACCTTTGACTATGGTAAGCGGCACATAATAACCGAGCCCAATGGACATCAGAACAAAAAATACGGCAAATGAAATCTTCCACCACAATGGGGCTTTTTCTTCTTGCGATCTTAATATATCACGGGTAATATCTCCATAAGATTTATTACCTAAAATTAATTCGCCTCTGACTTCTTTTTTATACATAATTGAATTTTTTTAGTGATTAAGCTTCAGTTTTGTGTTCGGCATCTTTATTTCTAACTTTGGTCATATATACCACACTGGGCAATGTTTTTAATTCCTCTAACAAACCGTAAGAACGTTCGTCTTGGAATAATTTGATAATACGTGCCTCGGGCATATTGGTATCACCAAACACAATAGCATTAGACGGACAGGCTTGTTCACAAGCAACTTGTATTTCACCGTCACGCAACTCGCGTCCTTCGGTTTTGGCTTTAAGTTTTCCTTCTTGTATACGTTGGATACACATGGTACATTTTTCAACTACACCACGTTCTCTAACCACTACATCAGGATTTAAAACCATACGCTTGACTTCATCATTAAATAAATAGTCATACTCACCGCCTTCGACAAAGTTAAACCAGTTAAAGCGTCTAACTTTATAAGGACAGTTGTTCATACAATAACGTGTTCCGATACAACGGTTATAAGCCATGGCATTCAAACCTTCATTGGTGTGAGGTGTAGCCGCCACCGGACAAACATTCTCACAAGGGGCGTTGTCACAGTGCTGACACATAACCGGTTGGTGGAATACTTCCGGATTATTTTTAATATCAGAATATAATTCGTCTTCAACCGTTGAATAATATCTGTCGATACGCAACCAATGCATGTTACGTCTGCGACGGACTTGTTCTTTACCGACTATGGCAATATTATTTTCTACTTGACAAGCTATAATACAAGCACTACATCCAGTACATTTATTGTAATCGATAGCCAATCCCCAGTGATGACCGGGATAATCCTCGGGGTTATAACCTTCTTTATACAAATTAACATGTTCTAATTTATCTTTAAAGAATACATGCTTTTCATTACCCGAATGTTTATCTTTTTGCCATGCGGCCAAGGTGGTTTCACGAGCAATATCTTCGGCTCTTCCTTCCATGGTATCATGGGTTTGGGTTTGTGCCAAAGGATAAGTTTTACCGGTTTTACTAACTTCAACCGGAATACCGCTATATATTCTATTACCATCTTTTGCGGTTATAAATGCGGCTGCATTGGCACCACCTACCTGATCGGCAACCGGACCGGCTGCTGTTCTACCGTAACCTAAAGCTATACCTATAGTAGTTAAATCTTGACCGGGTTGAATCAGAACAGGCAATTCTACTTCTACATCACCGGCTTTGACTTTGACGACATCTTCTTGTTTCCAGCCTTTTTCTTCTGCTGTTTTGGGCGCTACGGTCACATAGTTATCCCAAGTAGCTTTGGAAATAGGGTCTGGTAATTCTTGCAACCAAGGATTGTTTGCCATCAAACCGCTACCGATACCAACTTTTTGATATAAAGCCAATTGCAAACCGGAAGGTTTTTTAAATTCGGTTATTTGAGCTTCATTCTGTGTTATATAATCAGCTTTATACTGAGGTGCTTCAGCGCTTATTTCTACTTCGTAAACACCATCTTGTAAAGCTTTGTTCCATCCGGATGTAAAATCAGTAATACTCTGAGATTCGGCAGGTGCTTCTTGATTGGTTTCAGAGGCATCTCCTTCGGGTTTTTCGGTTGCAACTTGGGTTTTAGCCAAAATATTTTCTTGCCAATATTTCTTCATATAATCATAGAAACTACCCGAAACGCCGGCCCAGTTCATAAAACTTTCTTGGGCTTGACGTGTATTCCAAAGTTTTGTAATTGTGGGTTGTCCCAAACTATACATACCGGTAACCGGTTCGGCATCCGACCATGATTCTAAGAAGTTATTATCAGGCAATGCATATTGAACATTTTTAGCCGTTTCGTCTAATTTGTCGGTTAACGAAATACTTAAAGGCATTTTTTTGATAATTGCGGCTTTTTTGTCACCTTTCGGACAAGTGTAAACCGGATTGGCATTATAAAAAATAACTGCTCCCGCTTTACCGTCTTTCATATCGGAAAAAGCTTGGTGCAGTTGTGCATCGCGTCCTTGTTTGAGTAAAAGCTCACGACTAAAATCAATTGTTTTGCCATAATTACCTAACATATTATTAATGGCATTGACAATAACTTGAATACTCTTGTCATTGGTACCGGACACGACTAAAGAAGCGCCTTTATTAGCAACCAAATCATTCGCCAATTTATCAACTTTATAAGCACAATTAAGTTCTTTAATAGGTGTTCCTCCTACTTTGGCTGCAATGGCATTATGCAATTTAATCAATAATTTTTTCTCTTGAGCCGGTTTGATATACTGACGATAATCGGCATTACTACCGGTTAAACTCATTAAAGTTTCGTATTGATAATGACGTGAAATCTCAGTTTGACCATTGGTCAAATCACGGGTTTTGGCATAATCGGCGGCAAATTGTACCGGAGACAGCCAAGTACCTAAAAAGTCGGCATTAAAACCGGCAATAACTTTGGCTTTATCAAAATGATAAGACGGAATACCCGCTTTGCCAAATGTGGCTTCATTAGCATCTAGCATAGCCGAATAAGATACCGGATCTAAATATACAACTTCAGCAGTTGGATATTTGGCTTTAAAATCTTCAAATAATTTTTTGGTAGTCGGGCTGATAACCGTCCCCGCCATGATATAAATCTTTTGTCCGGCAGCGGCTATTTCACCAAGTTTTTTAATTATTTCGGCATCTACTTTTTTCCAGTCGGTTTGTTTACCGTTTTTCAAGGGGTGTTGTAAACGGGCCGTATCATATAAATCTAAAATAGCTGCTTGTATCCGGGCATTTGTGCCACCTTGAGTTATTTTAGATAATTTGTTACCTTCTATTTTAATAGGCCGACCGTCTCTTACTTTAACAACTACACTGGCATAATCGTCCACTGTTGATAAAGTAGTAGCATAATGATTGGCTACTCCGGGAGTAACATCTTCAGGACGTTGTAAAAACGGAATGGCCTTACGCACCGGTTGTTGACAACTGGTCGCAGCAACTGCATATGCGGTCGAGAATCCTAATAATTTTAAGAAATCGCGACGGTTAGAAACATATTTGTTTTTTATTTCGTCTTGAGAAAGCCCATCGGTAGGAAACTCTATTGAGGGTTCAATAGATTCATTTTTCTTGGCGCTTTCCAGTTCTTCTAAACTTCTCCAATATTTTTTCATCTGTATATATATTTTATACCTTATATTATATTAATAGTGACATGAGGAACAGTCGGCACCACCGATTTTGTCCACTGTAATTTTATCTATACCTTGTTTTTCTTTTAACTCCTTAAATTTATAATGCTTATAATAAGGGTTTGAAGTATCAATACCACGTTTACGGTGACAGTCCAAACAGAAATCACCCATGGCTAATTCTTTATATTCCACGACTCTATTCATTTTTTCAACCGGTCCGTGGCATTCTTGACATTCTACTTTACCGGCTTGAACATGTTGGGCATGGTTAAAATATACGTGATCCGGTAAATTATGCACTTTGACCCACTCAATAGGTTTGCCGGGCTTGTCATATTGCATGGTTTGCGGATTGTATCCCAAATGTTCATAAATTTTGGCAATCTCTTGTTTGCCGGATATAGTGCCTTCCTTGACTTGACTGTGGCAATTCATACACACATTTAAACTCGGGATACCGGCATGACGGCTTGTACGCGCATCTACATGGCAGTATTCACAATCAATACCATTTTGAGTTACGTGCACTTTATGCGAAAACCAAATGGGTTGAACCGGTGCATAACCGTGTTGACGTCCTAATGCTCTGGCTTCTACATAAGTGATTTTGGCAATATAACCCAAGGACAATAAAGCTACCAACATCATAACTTTAGGTGCCTTGCATTTTTTACGGCGTCCCATGACAGTCGCTAAAATAAAGACTACCAAAGCAATGATAAAAGGTAATGTGTTATTACCAGGGCCAATACCTTTAAATTCCGGATCAATCTTATCATAATCGGCATGTGAAGCAGAGGCTACCGCCTTCTCAGAAGACTTAGTATCCTGAGCCTCGGCTTGTGCGCCTGCGGCCGTAGCTACGGTTTGATAAATAGTTGAACCGGTTAATTGAACCGCCATTTGATGCGTTTGATTACCGGAGGCAAAAGCCGAAACCGATAAAAACAAGAGCATGATTAAACCGATTCTTTTCACCGGAATAATCTCCAATAACATCTTTCTTTTTTTCATAAGAGTTAAAATTATATTAATTTTTCTTAACATTTTTTTTACAAAGCCAAAGATATAGAAAAAATGACATTTTCACATAAAGTAAATATATTTAAAATGATTCTAAATAAGAAAAAGACAATCTGCAATTATGAAAATATTTCCTTAAATTTGCAATAAATCAATAATATTAAAATGAAAAAATTTTTAAAAATTGCATTTACACTTGTTTTTGTAATAATTATCACTATTGTAGCTGTACCTTACTTTTTAAAAGATGACATCGAAAAGTTTATCAAAGAGGAAATTAATAACAGTATTAATGCCAAGCTTGATTACGATTCGGTGGACTTGTCACTCTTGCGTGATTTTCCAAATTTACATGTTAAAATAACAAATCTTGTCGTTGATGGCATCAACGAATTTAAGAATGTGCGTTTGGCACACATCGACCGGTTTAATATGAGTTTGGATTTTAAACGCTTGTTTTTTGAAAAAGATTTGGAAATAAAAAAAATCGGTGTAGATGGTGCCGACCTCAATATATTGGTGTTAAAAAACGGCAAAGCCAATTATGATATTAGCAAACCGGACAGTTTATCCGAAAAAAAATCCGAAAAAAATTATGTCATCAAACTTAAATCTTATGATATAACAAACAGTAATATTAAATATGTTGACAGCAGCTTAAACATGCAGATGTCTATTCAAAATTTACAACATCATGGCCAAGGCGTCTTTACCAAAGATACCTATAAGCTCAAAACCAAAAGTCATATCGATACTTTTGATGTTAATTATGACGGCATTCATTATTTAAATAAGGTTACCACAGATATAGATGCTTCGGTTTTTATAGAAGACGATTTTAACAAATACACCATAAAAGACGGTAAATTACGCCTAAACGAACTCCCCTTGCAAACCAATTTGATGATAGCTTTAAAAGGAGATGATATTGATATGGACATTAACTATCAAACAGAAAAAAACAGTCTTAAAAAACTTTTATCTCTGGTACCAAAAGCCTACATGCCCGATTTTAAAGGACTTAAAGCGGACGGACAAGCTGATCTGAAAGGATATGTCAAAGGCGTTTACAATAACAAAAATTACCCGTCATACGGCGTAGACTTCAAAATTAAAAACGGTCAAATAAAATACCCTGACTTACCACAAAACATCAACAATATCAATGTGGTTACAAAAATTACCTTTCCGGGCGGTAACAATTTGGACTTGACAAAAATTGATATGCCTAAAATACACTTTAATATTGCCGGTAATCCGGCAGATGGACGTTTGACTATGAGCCATCCTATGTCCGATCCATATATAGACACCTATTTTAAAACAGACTTGGATTTGGCACAAATAAAAAAAGCAATGCACCTGCCCGGCGTTAAACAACTCAGCGGTCAACTAAAAGCTGACATGACTCTAACCGGAAAAAGTTCAGCCATTGAAAAACAACAATTTGAACGGTTTAAAGCCGATGGTTATTTTGATTTAACCGATATGGTTTACAGCACCGAAGACTTGCCTTATACCATAAAAATAACACAAGCCAATGCTAACATAAGTCCACAAGCTTTGGAAATAAAACAGTTTCATTCCAAAATAGGACAAAGCGATTTTAACTTGCAAGGAAAAGTTACCAATTACATCACCTATTTTTTAAAGAAAAACCAGAAACTTCAAGCCAACTTTGATCTGCATTCGGATTATTTGAATATTAACGAATTTATGAGTAGTGGCTCTAACACCAAAGAAACAACCGCTGACAGTTTAATACGAATACCTAAAAATATAGATGTAACTTTTAAAGCCGATGCCAATAAAGTTCTATATAAAGACATGACCCTTAACAACTTAAAAGGTCAAATCAACATCAAAGATCAAAAAGCCGTTTTAAATACAGTTTTGACACAAGCTTTGGGAGGTAATATCAACCTTAAGGGGATTTATGACACCTCTGACAAAATGGCCAAAACAGCATTAAATTTATCTATGCAGAAGCTTTCAATCAACGAGTCGGCCGACAAACTGACTATGTTTAAAACCTATGCGCCAATTATGAAAAAGATAAACGGCCGCTTCTTTTCCGATTTACAAATGGATGTAACTTTAGACCAACACATGAATCCGGTATTGCAAACCTTAGATGCTTCCGGGGTCTTTAAAACAGCCAACATTGGTATTGGCAATGTAGATATTATAAAAAAAATTGGCAATTTGTTAAAAATCAACGAATTAAATCAAGCAAAAGTTGATAAAATAAAAGCCCAATTTGAGATACAAAAAGGCAAAATGCATGTTAAACCGTTTAAGTTTAAAATTAATAACATGCAATCGGCATTAGAAGGCAGTGTCGGCCTAGACCACAAAATAAATTTTATTTTAAATATGGATGTACCCCGTCAAGCCTTAGGGAACAAAGCTAATGAAGTGTTAGAAAACCTGTTAGGAAAAGCCAAAGCTTTAGGTTTAAAAACAGACTTGGCAGATATAATAAAAATGAAATTTAAAATAACCGGCGATTACAATCATCCTAAGATTACACCGGTTATTGCCGGAACAGAAGGGCAAACGGCCAAAGAAGTCATCACACAAGCTGTAGAACAAAAGGTAGAAGAAGCAGTAGATGATGCCAAAGAAAAAGCCAAAGCAGAAGCACAAAAACAAGCGGATGCTTTAATAGCTCAAGCACAGATGCAAGCGGACAAACTCAATGCTGAAGCCAAAAAACAAGCGGATAAATTAAGAGCTGAAGCCCGGAAACAGGCGGATAAACTGATTAAAGAAGCCGGTAACGACCCGTTTAAACAATTAGCCGCCAAAGCCTTAGCTAAAAAACTAATAAAAGAAGCAGACAAAAAAGCCAAAGCTATAGAAACCAAGGCTCAAAATCAATCCAACTTGATCATGCAAAATGCCCGTAATAAAGCTGATGCTTTATTGAGTAAATTTAATTAAAAGCAGTGATACCAAAATAAAAACTTTTAACTTTTAAAAAAATTGTTAAATTTGATAACTCTTTCACTTTTTCTCTTAAAAAGTTAAATAACCGGTATTATGAAAACTTTTATAGCATTTTGGGGACTTTTTTGGTTCACTCTTTTTACACATGCACAAACCGGTTGGTTTGATTTGCACGCAGGTATCACCGATAACGAACACGGGCAAATTTGTCTAACGGATGCCGACCATTTATATGTGATAACCGATCATGGAAATTTTTATAAAACCCAAGACGGCGGCGACACTTGGCAATCTGTAAACATAGGCATTGATACTCTTTTTTATGACATTGATTTTATTGACATCCAACATGGCGCTGTTTCCGGTGCCAACGGCAGTTTATTAACAACTTCTGACGGTGGTAATACTTGGCAAATTATTCAAACCGGAACAAATGAAAATTTATATGCCTTGGATTATGTCAATACGGATAAAATATTTTGTATAGGCGATCAAGGCAGTTTGATTTATACACTCAATGGCGGACAAAATTGGCATACCAACTCATTATTTTCCAATACCGAGCTATATGACATCCAATTTAAAAATGATCTGGAAGGTTATATTGTAGGTTATACCAAATTACTAAAAACAACTGATGGCGGCATTACTTGGACAGACCCTGTAAGCGATTACAATAATTTTCCTCATGACCCTTATTTTTCATTGTCCATAACCGAAACCAAAATAAGATTTGTATCTGACGGCTCTTATAAACAAGGCTTTACAGTATATGCTTCAAATGATGATGGACAAACCTGCACTGCAGAATTTGGAGCACCCATGTGTGCAACTTCTTTGATATCCGGTGTTAACTATCTCAATGACCATTATGGATTTGCTGTAATAAACGGACATAGCGACGGCATATTACTGCGTCTTGACCAAGGATATGTAAGCATCAATTGGATATCGGACAACGCTGCCAATACCGTATCATTTAATGAAAATATTACTTATTTTTTAGACGAAAACACCATTTGGAAAACCGTAGACGGCGGCACCAATGCCATAAAAGATTTGTCTCAAAATTTGTTACATATTTATCCAAATCCGTCATCCGGCTTAATCTATATAGATACATTATTTGATCAAGCCTACCATATAACCGTTACAGACGCAACCGGCCGGTTAATATTAAAAATTGAAAATATAAAGGAAAAACAATACCCTTTGGATATGAGCGGATACCCAAAGGGTGTTTATATAGTTAGAATAAAATCGGAAGCCGGAATTTTTGTTAAAAGAATTCAATTAAAATAGCATTTCTATCTCAAACGGACATTTTCGATAACTTCAAAAGTATCTGGATTGATAACTTCCATATCAATATGTTGCCCTTCGACATTAAACAACATTAAAGCATGTAATGTCGAGAATTTTTTAACATATTTAGTCCATGGCAATTGTTCTAAAGAATAGTAAGGTGCACCGGCACTTCCATTGGTAATTTGCACAAAGGGACGCTTAAATTTCAATTTCTTACCGGTCCAATTGTCAGGATAAATAGGCGTTTGATTGTTTACCACCAGACGACTGTAATTATGTTCGTCGCCGGATAACAAGGCTACAAATTTTTGACTGTGATTAACCAAAAGATCTAAAATTTGATCACGGCGCTCTATAATACCCTTATCAACGGGTTTGCCGGCTACATAAGGTCTGATTTGATTGTTTCCGTCATACCACATATCATCGCCTTTATGTCCTGCATTGGGAAAAGCCGGTGTATGAAAAGTAACAAATATATGGTCAATATCTTCATCGGCTTCATATTTGGCCAAGGTTTTTTTAAGCCAAGCCAATTGATTATCCATAATATAACCATGCACATTGCCCGAAGTTGTAGGAATATCATCGGTTGATGAGGCATACCAATAATTGGAATTCATTACAATCATAGCCACATTGGCATAAGTGTAATCATAAACGTTTTCTTTATAAGAAGGAAAATCATCTGTTTTATGTGATGGATCATAAACACTGTGATCTTCAGATTTTAAATCGCTGACCGGCATACTAAAATTATCGGCAAAGGTCTTTTCGGCACTGTATTGTTTAAACGGAAATTTATCGACAAACAAATGGCCTAAGAAAAAGGAATGTCCTTTATAATCCGTGCGTTTAAAAATACGTTCTATGGACTCATGGTTCCCCATGGCCACATATACAGGCCGGTAGTGCGCAAAATTTTCAACCACGTGTTTCCAATTGATCAATTGCAAATTTTGTTTGTCATTGCTACCGTTATAACCGGTCATTAAATCGCCTGTAAATTGAAAAAAAGCAGCATTTTTGTAGGCTGCCAATTGCACCATTTTTTTGAGCACATAACCGTTGACCCCAAAAATATCACGTTCACCGCCGCCACTACCGGCACGGCTGTCAGAAGCATAAGCAAAGGTAAAAGGACCACGACAACCTTTTTTAGGTGCGGTAGTAAATTGGTAATATTCTTTCCAATCTTCATAAATTAAGGTATAATTATAGGATGTTTGCGGTTTTAAACCACTGATACTTATCTCATGCTGTATGACCGGAACTATATCGGAATAAACCTGATCGCCTATTCGTATCTGCGCCATTACTTTTTTATTGGTTTTAAACGAAATAACAGCACCACTATCAGTCAATTGATTGACAAAGGGCCCTTCAATTAAATATATATCCTCGGAAAATCCGGTTTCTTTATCCCATTTTAAGCCTAAATGACCGTCATAAATGATTTCGCCTTTTTCGTTGATTAACCGGTAACCCAAACGGACTTTTCCGGTTTGTTCCCAATTGATAAAATCGTATTTGCCATTAAGTTTTGAAATGGGAATGGTAACTTTACCTTTAACGACCTTGGCAGTTCTTTTAAAATAAACCGGTAGCGGATATTTGACATTATTGATTTTAATCAGTCCATAACTTACAGAGCCGTTTATCCGCTCGTCATGAAAATTGAGTGTGATACCATTTTGATTGCCGCTGATACCGGCCTCTACTATTTTACTATATGTGTAAATAGGATTATTCTTTACCTCAGGATAAAACGCTTTGTCTTTTACAACTCCTAAAACGCCTTTCTTATATTTAATATTTGAATAGGATTTGGGAATTTTTATTTTTTGTGCTTGTAAACTTATAAAAAACAATAAAAACAAAACGGTAAAAATCTTATGTGTATTTTTCATGATCTAATATTTAAATTTAGCACAAAAATAAATCAAATTTTATTTCTTTAATTGAAAAATATGCATTAATTTCGTTTAATAATTTAAAACGGACAATTATGACAGCTTATATATTACCTTTAGGTGTGGTTGGACCACAACAATTGATTTTGATTGCCGTCATTATTCTACTGCTTTTCGGTGGTAAAAAAATACCGGAACTGATGAGTGGTTTGGGCAAAGGCATTAAAGAGTTTAAAAAAGCGACTTCCGACGATGATACGGAAAACGCCAAACAAACTGAAAAAAAAGAGGAAAACTAATTTTCCTCTTTTTTTTGTTAAAATCTGAAGTGGTTATTTAGGACTAGTCATCTTTTAATTTGATTGTTTTTAATATAGCTTCTAACTGCACTATATAATCACGCTTGTCAATAGCCGGTGCATAAATAAAGCCTTCACCCACAACCATGCGTTTGTGTTTTTTGTCAATAATGGTATAATTGATATACGGTCCTCCCATAAAATCATTTTTCATATTCCACAAACCACGGGTTTCAATAGCTTTTTTGCCATTTATATTGGTCATTATTTGCGATGGTGAAATATTGCTTTCAGATTTCATATAAGTGCTATCAACCGGTCCCGGAATAAATTTTTTACCGATAGAATCTCTATAATACAATACCCTTTCTCCTTTGATGTCAAGTGAATCTTTGAGTGGCACGCTATAAAGCAAAATATCTTGTTCACCGTTTTTTAAATCGCGTCTAAACCAAAAAAAGTTATTTTGATGATCAACCAATGCAAAGAAATCGGGAATTTCAATGCTGATGCCCAATTCTTTTTCAACATCTTCATTGTTTCTTAAAGCCAGCCGGTGTTTGTTTTGCAAATTTTTTATTTCAAAATCATTTAAACGCTTGATAATTTCTTGGGCGTTTTGAGAAATAAGTTTTTTTAGTTCATCATTGTTACGGCCTACAATCTTTATAATCAATTGCGGTTCGGCATATTTATCTTTGTAATAGTATACCCCCGGCTTCTCGCCTTTGGTGACAATCATAACCGTTCTAACGCGTTTAAAAATATCTGTAAAAAGATTGGGGGCTGCCTGTTTTAAACTAAATATAGGCTCGGCTTGAGGTAAATCGTTATATTCTACCGCAAAATATTTTCTTACGGTATCACCAAGCGATTCTTTCCAATCGCGATCATCCATAATCACCAATAAATTGTGTGTTTTACCGGCAGATTGCGGCAAGAGCTTTTTATGATCGTTTTTACAACTCACAAAAATAAGATTGAAAAACAAGAAACTCAATATATATTTTTTCATAAAGAAGAATTTTTTTTATAATATAACAAAAATTGTTCCTGTTAGTTAATGGTGACAAATAGACAGTATATCCGGCGGATTATGATTTATAAATTTTAAGTTTCATGCCGGGTTTTAATTTTGTATTACTTTTTAATTTGTTCCATTTTAATATTTCTGATAAACTTACCTTATAACGACGCGAGATATTCCACAGCGTATCACCCTCTTTCACCTTATAGGTAACTAACTTTCTGTTTTTTAATGTTTTATTTTTTTTGTGATGTTTTTTTGAATTTACATTTGCAGCTACCGGAAAACGCGTGTAAATTCTTAGACGCTGTCCTACTCTAAGCCTATTGGAACGCAAGCCGTTTAAACGTTTTATTTTGCGCACAGTAGTATGAAATTTACGGGCAATTCGTCCTAAATAATCACCCGGACGCACCCTGTAAACCACATAATTGTTGAGCTTATAAAATTTGGGCAAAGGTTTTTCTTTACGATTAAATTCTTTTTGAACCAACTCATAAATCAAGGGTTCATTATTAACAAACACGCCAACCAATTCCAAAGGTAGTTTTAAAGTATAATGTTTGTCTTCTACATAAGGAATGATATTGAGTTTGTATTGCGGATTTAAAAATTCCAATTCTTTCTCATCTATTTTTAACAACCGAGAAATTTGATTAAAAGTTATATTATGTTTTACCTGTATGGTATCGGTGGCTATATAATGAAAGTTTGGTTTGGTGGTTTCTATTCCAAATTCCTTGGCATATTCACCTAAAAACAAAGTGGCTTGAAACAAAGGCACATAACCGGCTGTTTCACGTGGTAAATATGCCCTGATGTTCCAGTAGTTTTTATGACCACCCGAACGTCTGATGGCTTTGGTAACATTGCCGGCGCCTGAATTGTAAGCGGCTAAAACCAAATCCCAGTCGTGAAAAACTTTATACAAATCTTGCATGTGTTTACAAGCAGCCTCTGTTTCTTGCATAGGATCAAAACGTTCATCGACATACGAATTGATTTCCAGTCCGTAAACTTTACCGGTCGAATACATAAATTGCCACAAACCTCCGGCTCCAGCCCGTGAAACGGCACGCGGATTGAGAGCAGATTCTACAATAGCCAAATATTTCATTTCCAACGGAATATTATATTTGGCTAATTTTTCTTCAAAAATGGGAAAATAATATTGGGCCATACCAAATAAGCGCCCCAAACTTTTTTTACGGTTTTTTAAAAAAGCTTTTATAGTTCTTATCAAAGCCGGATGATAGACAATATTCAATTGCGTTTTTTGATTTAACAACTGTAATTTGTGCTTGATATCCATTGTATCCAGCTTTATATCTGTTATATCCACATCATTTATCCGGTTTGATAAATCGTTAATGCTGTCAAACAATACGGGCTGGTATAATTCTTTAAACCATAGGCTGTCCATACGTTTAACCCCTGGTAAATCTTTTAAAACCACATTGTCAATATTCAGATTGATTGTATCGGCCTCATTCGTATTAACATTGGTAGAGCTTACCCCGACAACAGTTGCTTCAACCCTGACACTATCTGAAATAACTGCCGGTTGTTTAGATTTGATTACCTCTATGCCTTGCTGTGACAATTGTTCCAATGATAATGTATCATTCGTTTGTTGTGCGGTTTTAGGTTCTTGGGCTTTTAATAACAAAGCACTAATCAAAAAACTGTATAACAATATTTTTTTCATATAAATTTTATTCTGTTAATGCGGCTATACCGGGCAAAGTTTTACCTTCCAACATTTCCAATAAAGCGCCACCACCGGTTGATATATAACTGATTTTACCGGTTAATCCCAATTTTTTGACCGCCGCTACCGAATCGCCGCCGCCTACTAATGAATAAGCGCCTTTTTCGGAAGCCTTACCAATAGACAAACCTATATTTTCGGTGCCTTTGGCAAATTTGTCAAACTCAAAAACTCCGGCCGGGCCGTTCCAAATAATGGTTTTAGAATTTTGAATCACCCCGTCAATCAGTTTACGAGTATCAGGGCCAATATCCAATCCTTGCCAGCCATCGGGTATTTCATTGGCTTTAACCACTTTAGTTTGTGCATCGTTGCTAAAACGGTCTGCTATAACCAAATCGACCGGCAAAATTACGTTTACACCTTTTTCTTTGGCTTCTTTCAATATTTTTTTAGCCAAGTCTAATTTATCGTCTTCAACGATAGAATCACCTATTTTATTGCCCAAAGCTTTAAGAAAGGTATAAGCCATTCCGCCTACAATAATCAAATTGTCCACTTTATTGAGCAAATTTTCTATTACACCGATTTTACTCGACACTTTTGCACCACCGATAATGGCCGTAACGGGATGTTCACCTTTATCCAAAGCTTTTTGAATGGCGGTAACTTCCTTTTCTAAAAGTTTACCGGCGGCTTTGTGTTCCTTGTCAAAAAATTGGGCTATGACAGCCGTTGAGGCATGGGCTCTGTGAGCCGTGCCAAAAGCATCGTTAATATAATAATCGACACCTAAATCTGCCAAGGCTTTGGCAAATGAGGAATCGCCTTTCTTTTCTTCGGGATAAAAACGTAAATTTTCGAGCAATAAAATTTCTCCCGGTTTGAGTTGACCCACAGCGTTTTGAACTGCTTCTCCAATACAATCGGGGACAAATTTAACTTTGCGTCCCAATACTTTTTCCAACTCGGGAATAATATGTTTTAAGGAAAACTTTTCGTCTTTACCTTTGGGTCGTCCCAAATGCGACATTAATACAACACTACCGCCATCGTTTAATATTTTGTCGATCGTCGGTTTGGCCGCTACAATTCGGGTATTGTCCGTTACATTAAAGTCTGCATCTAAAGGCACGTTAAAATCCACTCTTATCAGAGCTTTTTTGTTTTTAAAGTTTATATCGTTTATGGTTTTCATATACTCGGTTTTGGGTTATTTCTTATATCAAAACAAATTTACGGCTATTTTTTGATTTCAAAAAACAAAGTCCGTCACTATTGTAACGGACTTGTATTAAAATATTGTTAAGTTTTGTGCTATTGATAAATAATAGCGCGGTTGTCTTCTATTTCGGCTTTTTCTTTTAAAGCTTTGACCACATCTTGATTGATACCTGTTTGACGTTCTTTTTTAAGTTTTTCAACATAAGGCAAATAATTTTTTATATCAGCCGCCTTATTGACTTTGATGGTTTCTATAACATAAACAGCTCTGTTACCGTCAATGGGTTTTGAAACTTCTTTGGGCTGTAAAACAAAAGCTTTAGCCACCACTTTAGGCTCACGTCCAAAACCGGGAATAACCGGATTTTTTAGGGTTACACCTTTGGCTACACCAATTTTGGCATTGGCATTTTTGCCCATTTCTTCCAAAGTATTACCTTTAAACTTCTCTTTGATAAGTTTAGCTTTTTTCTCTTTCAACAAAATAGGTTTTACTAATGGTGAAGCTTCTTCGGGACTCATTAATCCTTCCTCTTGCATACCGGTAACATAAACTATGACATGACCGTTTTCAATATCAAATTTGAAAACATCGCCTACCGCTCTGTCGCTTTTATATAACCAGCGAACAATTTCTCTATTACGGCCTAAACCGGGGAGGTTGTCTTCATAACGACCTATTTTCATTACCGGTTTGGCTTCATAGCCTTTTTCTTTGGCTAAGGCATTAAAATCTTTAGTGTTTAAAGCCTCATTGGCAAATTGTGCCGCTTTGGCAAAAGTTTCATTTTCAGTTTCGGTGCTAGGCTCAACTTTTCTAATAATTGAAACTGATTTAACAGCTTTTTCGGGTTTAGTTAAATCGTTGATTTTAATAATATGAAAACCAAATGGCGTTTCTACCAAACCTACTTGACCTTTTTTGCCGTTAAATACAAAGTCATTAAACTTGGGCACCATTTGTCCGTAGGTAAACCAACCCAAATCTCCGCCTTTGGTTTTGGTAGGGCCGTCTGATAATTTTTTGGCATAATCGGCAAATTTGGCAGGATTTCTTTTAACCACTCTTAAAATACTGTCTGCTTTCTTTTTAGCTTCTTCCTTACTTCTTGCAATAGAAGGATTAGCTCTCATAGCACCTTTGTAAGCAATAAGGATATGAGCGGCTTTGGCCGAATCGGGTATTTGTTTGGCATCAATTACCTTGCTCAAATATACATTGTCATTAAGCGTATAAGGGCCAAACACATCGCCTGTATTAAGTTTTATCAAAGTATCTGCATATTCTTTAGGCAATTGATTTTTAAAGAAATAACGGGCTTGTTGTTTGACATCGGAATATTTATTGGCAAAAGCCTCGGCATCGGCAGTGTTTTTAAAGCCTTGTTCAATGCGTTTTTTATCATCGGCTTTGGCATCAAAAACTTCTTTGTCGTTAATCAAAGCTTTTAACTCTTCTTCTACTTTTTGTTTGTCTTTTGCCGAAGGTTTTAAAGGAATAAATACGTATTCCAAGCTACGATTTTCTTCGGTTTGATATTGGTCTTTATGCTTTTTGATGTAAGATAAAATATCGTCTTTGGTTACTTTGACCAGTGAATCGGGTATGGTGCTGTAAGGCACGGCTGCATATTTAAAATCTACGGCATCGTTTTCATAGTGATACAACCATTCTCCTTCTTTTAAAGTAGGATTGACAGCCGCTTTGACCAAATCCATATATATTTTTTCTTTTTCAGATTCTAACACGGAATTTTCAAAATTTTTCCATTGTTCGTATAACTCGGGATTAGAATTTTTGTTTTTATATATTTGGTCGATATAATCCGATAATGCATTTTCATCAAAAACACCTTGTTTATTGGTAAAAGCTTGTTTTATAGAAGGATTGTCCACTATCAATTGGCGCACTCTGTCTTGTCCGACTTTAATTCCCAATTTATCAAACTGATTATTTAACACCGCTTCTTTGATCACTTGATCCCAAACGGATTTCATCGCTTGCATATTGGAAATATTGCGGCTTTGTTTCTGCACCAAAGCAACCCTTTTTTGAAAATCGTTTCTTGATATTTTTTGTCCGTCCACCTCTGCAATGGTATTAACATTGCCTTTACCGATGGTTGATGAATTTTTAATCAAACCTTGAATGATAAAAGCAAATAATGCCAATGCAATAATCATAATTAATACGCTCGATCTCCTTTGAATTTGTCCTAATATTGCCATTTTTGTCTATAATTTATTTTTTATATTTTACATTAGTCTGCGAAAATACAAAGTATTATGAAAAAAAGAAAATTTTTACAGATTATTTTATTTTTGTAATGCAAATAGTTGATTTAAAAAAGATTGTTGAACCTTTAATTTTATCTATTTTTATACGAATCAGATATTAAGCTATCAAGGTGTAAAGTTTATTGATAATTTAGATTATGCATTCTCTACGAGATGCTTAAATATTAATTTGACAACCCTACCTTTATGGGATATTTATATTTAATCATTATTTGCTGTTTTTCGTCTAAATCTTTAAAATGCTTGTGATAATTTTCTAGAGCAAAATCATCACGCAATTGATATACTAATCTGAAAACAGAAGCAATTACTCTAAAATAATCATTAAAATTGGTGTTAGGTTCCGTTTTTATATACACCCCTCTATCAACTGAACAAATGGGTTGGCGATTTAATTCTTTAAGATATAATTGTTTTAAAATAATATTTAATTGCTTTTTGTCATAGACTTTATTAAAAATCTTATAATGACCGTCTTCGTCAATAAAAACATTGGGGCGACGAATTAATTTATAGGTATTAAAAGATAATAGCCTATATCCAAAAAGGTGTTCCTTTTGATCATCCGACATAACAGAGTAAGCAATAAGTATGGTTTTATTTTTAGCTAAATTATTTTGGATTTTTTCTATAAACGACATCTTTACTTGTTTATCAACAGCCAAATTAATTTTATAAAACGGTCTTGCAGTTTCAGATGTAACATTTAAAAATCTATTTAAATAATTTGGAATGGAATCCAAATTTATATGTTCTTTGGCATTAATGATAATGTTAACGCTGTCAGTAGTAGCGAATGGTAAAACATCAATTCGAAATACTAAACTATGTTTTTGAATATCTTGATATATTTCGGAATATGGATATTGTGGATGATATTTAATAGCGGGATTCTTTAAATTGATTAAAAACATCATTTTTTTATGACTAAAAAAATCAATTTGGGATAATATCAGTGCATTTAATAAAATCAGTAGTAAAGAAATTATAAACCAAGGGTAACTTTTGCTTCTGTAATATCTAAAAATATTTTGCCATGATTGTAAAAACATGACTAACAGCATTAAAATAAATAAATACCAATAATCATGATATAAATTCAAAAGTTTTCCAAAAGAAATTAAGAATAGACCATAAAAAAAAGAAATCTTGATTATCCAATAGGCGAAATTTAAAGAATAAAATGATTGATCTACCCTTATTTTAGTCCTAATTATCATACTTTGGTCATCAATCCTTTTAGGATGATTTAAAAGAAACTTAATTAAGAAATTAAAAGAAATAATGCTAGAAAAAACAGCAGTTATATACTTGAAAAAAAACCATTCATCCGAGTCGGGAACTAATGCATCATCTTGAAATCCTATAGAAAGATATAATATATCTGTTGTAATGATTGATAAAAATGAGTAGAATATAATACTAAAAACTATAGTCAAAATAATAGCTGTTATAATCCACTGGGAACTTAGTGTCAAAAGTTTTAATTGAGTATTTAAAAAGTATTTTCTCATAAATAAAAAAATTGCTTTCCTTAAAGTCGTTTAAGAATAGTATAATAGATATTTAGTCGGATGAGAACACTTATCTCATTCATAAAAAAACATTAAGCATATCTACACAACTAATAATCAAGATATTTAATCCCAAAGCGCAAACATATACAAATTGCTTTATTTAGGTAAAGTTAAGAAAAATGTTCTATTTACGTTTTAAACAAAAAAACTTTTTAATCAATAAGATTTATTAAGAATTAGAATTAATTATTGTAACTTATATAGATTATTTGCTATAAAATTATTTCATAAACATAATATGCTTAAGACTAATAAACCAGCTCAACAAAATAATAGCCGTCTATAAAAACGGTTTTAAAATAAATTTTTTATTCTGCTTAAAAATTCCGATTTTTGAAGTTTGTAAAACAACCAAATTTAATGGCCAAAAAGAAGCAAACCAAAAAAAAGTCCAAGGTGCTATCCAAACAAAATTTTCAACTCAACGAACGGCAACGTTTGATTTTGGGTTTGACTTTAATTTTTGCGGCTTTGCTATTGTTTGTAGCTTTAATTTCATTTTTCTTTAATTGGAAATTTGACCAAAGCAACCTTGTTTTGACCACACAAGGGGAACCTGCCAAAAATTTTGCCGGAAAATTAGGCGCTATCTTAGGTAACACTCTGGCATACAAAGGCTTTGGCGTTCTTTCTTTATTAGTTCCGTTCGGTATTTTATATTCGGGCTTGTTAATTATTGCCAAAAAACCATGGATCAATCATTTTAAGCGCTGGTTGTGGTTGTTTATATATATGTATACGGGGGCATTTCTTTTAGCGTTGGTTTTTCCGTCCAATTATCTTTGGAGCGGTTTGTTTGGTAAAGAAATAGCTTTTTTTAGCAAACAAATTTTGGGGCACGCCGGGAGTATTTTGCTTTTGTTATTGGTATTGTTAGTTATTATCAGTATCAAATTACAATGGGATGCTGACAAAATAGTCAGTTTTTTTACTTCTCTAAAAAAACCGCTTGACAAACAGAAAACTTCACAGAAAACCGGTAACCCCGCAGTAGAGGATGACGAACCTTTAATTCCAACTCAAGATGTTGGTATTATGACATTAGACGATGACTTGGTTATTAAAAATCCGGTCGAAGAAGAATCGATAGCCGATACAATTATCCCGGAAGAAACCAAAGAGCCTGCCAACAATCCTTCCGAAACAACTCAAATGAAAATATCTGTTGCCGGCGATGAAGAAATCATAGAAAAAGCCGCCCATTTGGTAGAACAGCAAGGCCCTTTTGATCCACGTTTAGAATTGGCCGATTACCGTTTTCCCACCTTTGATTTGCTCAAAGATTACGGCGCTACGGATATTACTTATAACGAAAAGGAACTCAAACGTAATAAAGACAAAATTGTCAAAACACTTTTGGATTTCAAAATTAAAATTTCTAAAATTGAAGTGGTGGTTGGCCCTTCGGTTACCTTATATGAAATTATACCGGAAGCCGGTGTGCGTATTTCCAAAATCAAAAATTTGGAAGATGATATCGCCCTGTCATTGGCTGCTTTAGGCATTCGTATTATTGCACCCATGCCCGGCAAAGGCACCATCGGTATTGAAGTGCCTAATAAGGTGCGAAAAATTGTGCCCATGCGTTCGGTTTTACAATCTAAACGTTTTCAAGAGGCTGATATGGAATTGCCCGTGGCCATGGGCAAAACCATTACCAACGAAACTTATACTTTTGACTTAACTAAAATGCCTCACCTGCTTGTTGCCGGTGCTACCGGACAGGGTAAATCGGTTGGTATCAATGCTATTTTATCCTCATTGTTATACAAAAAACATCCGGCCGAACTCAAATTTGTATTGGTAGATCCCAAAAAAGTGGAATTGACCTTATACAATAAAATCGAACGGCATTTTTTGGCCAAACTCCCCGATGAAGAAGAAGCTATCATCACCGATGTGACCAAAGTCGTTAAAACACTCAATTCGCTGACCAAAGAAATGGATGCCCGCTACGATTTGCTTAAAGATGCTATGGTCAGAAATATCAAAGAATATAATGAAAAATTTAAAAAGCGCCTGCTCAATCCTGAAAAAGGGCACCGTTTTTTACCCTATATTGTTTTAGTTATAGACGAATTTGCCGACCTGATGATGACTGCCGGCAAAGAAATAGAATTGCCCATAGCCCGTATTGCCCAACTGGCACGTGCCGTAGGGATACACCTGATTGTTGCCACCCAACGGCCTTCAGTCAATGTTATTACCGGTATGATTAAAGCCAATTTTCCGGCACGTATTGCTTTTGCGGTTACTTCCAAAATCGACTCCCGCACTATATTGGACAGCGGTGGCGCCGAACGTCTGATTGGTAAAGGTGATATGCTCATTTCTACAGGCAACGATTTGGTGCGACTGCAATGTGCATTTATAGACACACCGGAAGTTGAAAATGTAACCGAATTCATCGGATCACAACGTGGCTATGCCAGTGCATTTGCATTACCCGAAGTAGAAGACGAAACAAGTGGCACAAATTTTGATGATAGTATTGAAGATAGAGACGAATTGTTTAAAGAAGCGGCTTATATTATTGTTAATGCCCAACAAGGTTCGGCCTCGTTGTTACAACGAAAACTAAAATTGGGCTATAACCGTGCCGGTCGTATTATCGACCAATTGGAAGCGGCGGGTATTGTAGGCCCCTTTGAAGGTAGTAAAGCCCGTAAGGTATTGATACCGGATATTATTGCCTTGGACGAATTCTTTAACAACGGTTTATAATAAATAAAACAAAAACAAATTAAGAAACAAACAACATACCATGAAAAGATTATTATTTTTGATAGCTATAACCACAATGTTTACTACCAATATGACAGCCCAAAACGATCCGGCCGCCATAAAATTGTTAAATAAAGTAACCAACCGGTTAAACAGTTATAAAAACATATATGCAGAGTTTAAATATAGTTTAAACAACAAAAAAGCCGGTGTTAAACAACAAACCAAAGGCAAAATAAGCATAGAAGGCAATAAGTTTCATGCCAATTATATGGGAATTGATGACATTTTTGACGGACAAAAGCGGTATCAAATTATCCATGAAAATGAAGAAATAAATGTATCAAGTCATAAGGACGATGATGAATTTACCCCCAACAAAATTTTTAGTTTTTATAAAAAAGGTTATACCAAAAAAATGGATATCAAGCAAAAACTTAACGGTCGCTTGATTCAATACGTTAAATTAATCCCCAAAAACAGCCAATCACCAGAAAAATATATTTTATTGGGTATTGATACTCGCACCAACAATATCCATAATGCCATTATAGTAGAAAAAAACGGATCGGTTATCAATTTGGATATCACCCGTTTTCAAACCAATACGGTTATGCCCGAAAAATTATTCCGGTTTAACAAAAACAAATATCCCGACTATTATTTAAACGACTTAGATTAAATTGAAAATTGTCAATCGCTACATACTGACCAATTTTTTAAAAAAGTTTATACCGAGTTTTATCATCATCTATTTTATTTTTGTTTTACAAACATTTTGGTTGTATTTTGATGAGCTGGCCGGCAAAGGTTTGGGCGTTATTACTATTTTCAAATTTTTATTATACATTTCACCATTTGTGGTGCTCAATGCCATTCCGCTCTCTATTTTATTGGGCGGTATAATGAGTTTTGGCAGTATGGCTGAGAAATCGGAATTTACCGCTATGAAATCCATGGGTATCTCGCTCAAAAGTATGATGAAAGCCATGGCACCCATGATACTGATTTTAGCTGTCGGGGCATTTATTTTTGCCAACACCGCCCTACCCTACGGCAATTTTAAGTTTAGCAATTTACGTCGCAATATTAAAAAGAAAATGCCAAGTGTAGCCATTACCGAAGGTATTTTTAACGACTTTAAAATGGCAGGTATCAACATTCATGTCAAAAAAAAATACGGTGAAAACAATAACCGGCTAAAAGACGTCATTATTCATCAAAAAGTAAACGGTATTCCTGACAAAGTAATTATTGCCAAAACGGGTTTATTTAGAAGCGACCCCAACAATCAGTTGATACAATTAATATTATATGACGGTGCTTTTTATGAAGACCTGACTCGTCAACAGAAAAAGGTATCGGAACGTAAAAAGTTTCCGGCCATGAAAACCGCTTTTAAAGAGCATACTATCAATATTGATATATCTGAAATGAATAAAGTCAATATGGATGAAACCAGTGTTTCAGCGGCACATCACATGCTCAATGTTTTAGATTTGAAAAAAGAAATTGACACCTTAAATCAAAAAAGGTTGAAAACCAAAAAAGCTTTTACCGAAGAAATCATGCGGCGTAATTTGATAAAAAACACTTCTAAAACCGTATCTGTTAATAATTACAAAGATATATATCAAGTTATAAAAGATACCGGTTTGATAAATCAAAGTGTGATGAAAACCATCTATAGCCGTGCCGTTCAAAAAGCAGAAATACTTAAACAATTTACCAAAAGAAAAACCGATAATTTCTACCACCAAAAAATCAGAACCAACAAATATATACATGCCTTATCAGAAAAATTCACCTATCCTGTTATGGTTATTATCATGTTTTTGGTTGGCATTCCTTTGGGGGCCATAATCAAAAAAGGTGGTTTTGGGGTCTCTGTTGTTTTTGGGGTTGTTATTTTTGTAACTTACTATATATTAAGCATGTTAGGAAAAAATGCCGCCGAAGAAGGCGGTATTCCGCCTTACCTCGGGGCATGGTTAGCTACATTTGTTTTATTACCATTGGGCATCTACTTGAGTTATAAAGCCCATAATGACGGCGAATTTGTTCAGATATCCAATCTAATAGAAAAAGTAAAAATATTGATTAATTACAAAAAAAAATAATTACTGTAATTGTCTAAATTCCAAATCACTCATATTTTTCAAATCGCTTTCAAATTCTTTCAAGTTATCCATTAATATC
>Ga0256843_1000866_pt1 | contig 24894 bp, 17 predicted proteins | sample AlvinellametaG_FD_191572 | JGI IMG/M metagenome (GOLD analysis project Ga0256843, IMG submission 191572) | Pompeii worm associated microbial communities from hydrothermal vent at the East Pacific Rise, Pacific Ocean - Alvinella | ecosystem: Host-associated > Annelida > Integument > Unclassified ... | reverse complement strand
AAGTAAATTTACACTCCCAAAAGGCAGCCAATGAAACAAAAAACTGTCAATATAAGATTAGAGTGGGAGGGAGACTTCTCTTTAGAGGATATTGGTTTTGATTTTGAGACAAAAAAGTACTCTCTAAAAAATGCAAAATTAAATGATAAAAGTAGAGATTTTGGGCTTTATCAAATTTATGGATTTCACCCTGTTTATGGAGATAGTGTTTTGCTCTACATTGGCAAAGCTACAAAGCAGACTTTTGCAAAAAGAATATCTCAAGAGGCTTGGGAGTATAACCAAAATTGTAAAAGTATTCAAATCTATGTTGGGCGACTTCTCATAAATGAAAATATTAGCTTTGAGAGTTTTGAGGCTTTGATTGATAAAGCTGAAAAGATGTTAATTTATACTCACTCTCCAGCGATGAACTCATCTAATATTTTAAATATCTCAAAAGATAAAGCTAAACTAAAGGAGTTTGAAAATATCCGGGTTTTTAATTATGACAGTTATCGCTCTTTGATGAGTGAAGTCTCTGGCGAGTATTGGATTAGAGAGTTTGAGTATATGGATAGTTTTACTCCTCAAAGCAAATAAAAGCTACAATCTGCTACTTAAAATAACTTCTAAAAGGCTCTAAATGTATAAAGTGGTTTCTGCTTTGGTTGCAATTTTGATATTAGAAGGATGTGGTGGCTCTAGCTCCAGTAATCCTACGACTCCCACAACTACAGAGGCAGACAAAACTTATAAAACTATCTCAGGAGATGTTATCTCTGTAGCAGATGGAGATACTATCACAGTAATTGATGATAAAGAGCAGCAGTATAGAGTTAGATTAAGCTGTATCGATACCCCAGAAAAGAGTCAAGAGTTTGGAGATGAGCCAAAAGAGGCATTGATTGATTTGGTTGAGGGTAAAAGAGTCTCTATCAAATACGCTGAAAAAGACCAGTATGGGCGAATTATTGGTGATGTCAAAGTTGATGATACTGATGTGAATTTGGAGCAGGTAAAAAATGGAATGGCTTGGGTCTATCGGAGATACTGCAAAGATTGTGATTTTTATGATGCCGAAAAGAGTGCAAGAGACAAAAATCTAGGACTCTGGGCTATGGATAATCCTACTCCACCGTGGGAGTATAGAAAAGATGCCCAAAGTGCCAAGGAGAAAGATTGGTCATATCTCTACAGTGATAGTTGCCCCGCAGACTAAAAAGAGATAGAGCTAAACTCCAAAGATGACAAACTATTTTATAATGTTTCTTTGGGCAATGGGTGCATCTACTATTTTGCCACTCTCAAGCGAAGCGACTCTGATTTATTATCTCAAAGCAGGCTCAAACCTAATCTTACTCTTAATCTCTGCTGGAGTTGGCAATACGATAGGCTCAGTCATAAACTACCTTCTTGGCTCAAAAGGGATAGATTATCTAATCTCAAAAAATCATCTCTCGAAAGAAAAAGCACAAAAAGCTCACAAGCTATTTGAAAAGTATGGAAGCTTTACTCTTCTTTTTAGCTGGTTGCCAATTATTGGGGACCCAATCACAATGGTAGCAGGAGTTGCAAAGTATCCATTCTGGAAATTTGTAGCTCTTGTAGCTTTGGCTAAGTTTGGAAGATATGCTATTTTGATTTGGCTAAGCAAAGATTTGCTATTTTCTTAGAATCTACAAAAGGAGATAATACAAATTCAGATAAAATACTTTCACCAAAAAGAGTGAAGGATTGAGTTGAAGAGTGTTACTATAATTGATACTTTTGGATTTTTCTTGAGAGCCTACTTCGCACTCCCCAAACTTACAAGTAGTGACGGTTCTCCTACTGGACTTTTGACTGGATTTATAAATTTTATTCACAAGCTCCAAAAAGAACTCTCTACTGATTATCTGATTTTTGCATTAGATAGTAAAAGTAGCTTTAGAAAAGAGATTTATCCAGAGTACAAAGCAAATAGAAAAGAGAGTGCTAAAGATCTTATTACTCAACTAGAAATTGCTATCTCTTGGATTGAGAAGATGGGCTTTGGTACACTGATGGTGGATGGATTTGAAGCAGATGATATTATCTCTTCTGTTACTAAGCTGGCAAAAGAAAACTTTAATGTAAGGATTATCTCAAATGACAAAGACCTTTATCAATTAATAGATAAAGATAGAGTTTTAGTCTATGATTGGGTCAAAAAGAGTCTAATCGATGAGCAAAAATGTATTGAAAAGTTTGGCATTAAGCCCCAAAACTTTATCGATTTTCAAGCAATTCTTGGAGATAGTTCAGATAATGTCCCAGGAGTCAAAGGAATAGGACAAAAAGGAGCTTCCAAACTAATAAATGAGTGGGAGACTCTAGAGAATATTTACCAAAATATAGATTCCATCACTCCTGCAAGAACTAAAAAACTCTTAATTGATGGCAAAGAGAGTGCATTTTTATCAAAAGAGCTTGTTAGACTTAGAGATAATATTTTTAATGACTTCGATTTTGAAAAGTTCAAATTAGAAGATAGAAATTATCTAGAAAATCTAAGAGATGATTTTGAGAGATTTGAAATGAGACAAGCTCTCCACCTCATCGGTCAAAAATCAGTTACAAAAAAGAGTAATATTAAATTTGAGACTATTTTATTGAATCAAAAAGAGAAGCTCTTTGAAGTAATTGATAATATTCCAAAAGATGCTATTGTCTCTTTTGACACAGAAACAGACTCTCTTGATACCAAAAGTGCAAATCTTGTGGGATTTTCATTTGCTTTTGAAGATGACAAAGCCTATTATGTTCCTGTAGCCCATAACTATTTAGGAGTGGCTAAACAGATAGATTTAGAAGATGCCAAAGAGGCAATTAGAAGAGTCTTTGAGCATAATATTATTGGACAAAATCTAAAGTTTGATTTGGCTTTGATTTATAATCTCTTTGGTTTTGAGAAAAAGATACCAAAAGCTGATACTATGATTTTAGCTTGGTTACTAGATAGTGGCTCAAAAGTAGGCTTAGATTTCTTAGCAAATAGATATTTGGACTATGAAATGAAAGCTTATAAAGATGTGGTCAAAAAGGGAGAGAATTTCTCTAGTGTCGATTTGGAGAGTGCCTCATTTTATGCTAGTGAGGATGCGATAATTACCCTTAAGCTTTATCTTAAATTTATGGAGATATTTGAGCAAAGAGGTCTTCATAAGCTCCAAAAAGAGGCTGATGAGGTGGAGTATCCATTTATTAATGTTTTGATTATGATGGAGCAAGAGGGCATCAAAGTAGATATGAAATTTTTAGAAGAGCTTCAAAAGGAGTTTTCTGAAATTATTTCTACTCTAACTCAAGAGATTCATGAGTTAGCAGGAGGGCAGTTTAATATCAAGTCCCCAAAACAGCTTGGAGAGATTTTATTTAAAAGACTTGGACTAAAAAGTGGTAAAAGGACAAAAAGTGGCTACAGTACAAATGAGATGACTCTTCAAAAAATCAAAAGCGAACATCCAATCATAGAGAAAATTTTGCATTATAGAGAGATTCAAAAGCTACTTTCTACCTACATCAAACCTCTAATAAAACTAGCCAAATCTGATAAAAATAGTAGAATCTACACTACATTTTTGCAAACAGGTACTGCTACTGGTAGACTCTCTTCAAAAGAGCCTAACCTCCAAAATATCCCTGTAAGAAGTGAACTTGGTAGAAAAATTAGAAGAGCATTCATCGCAAAAGATGGCTATAAATTACTCTCTATCGATTATTCCCAGATTGAGCTTAGGCTTCTAGCACACTTTAGTCAAGATGAGACTCTGATTGAGGCTTTTAAGCGTGGAGAGGATATTCACTTAGCAACAGCAATCAAGCTTTTTGGTTTGGAAGAGGCAGAAAGAAAAAGAGATTTTGCAAAGAGTATAAACTTTGGTCTACTTTATGGTATGGGTGCAAGAAAATTATCAAATGAGTTAAATATCTCTAGCAAAGATGCAAAAGAGATTATTCAAAGCTACTTTGAAGCATTTCCGACAATAAAAGATTATATCCAAAAAGTACAAGATGATGTAAAACAAAGAGGTTTTATTGAGACTTTACTAGGAAGGAGGAGATATTTTGATTACCAAAATGCTTCAGACAGAGAAAAAGCTGGGATTTTAAGAGAGAGTGTGAATACTCTTTTTCAAGGGAGTGCTTCAGACCTCATCAAACTTGCGATGTTGAAAATTGATACCCAAATCAGACAAAAAAATATAGATGCCAAAATGCTCCTCCAAATACACGATGAACTGATTTTTGAAGTAAAAGATAGTATTGTTCAAGAGGTTGGGGAGGAGTTTAGAGAGATTATGGAGAGTATTTATCCTTTGAATCTCCCTCTAAAATGTAGTATCAATATCGCCGATAGTTGGGATAAACTGAAGTGATAAATATTAGTTTTTCTTATTTATATTTTAAATGTAAAATAGCACCGCAAAAAATTCTGAAAGGATAAAAGATGATAAATAGGCTATTTTCTATGGGTATGGCTCTGGTTGTGATGCTAATTTTTGCAGTCTCAATCGGGGTAGCTACCTTTATTGAAAATGATTACGGTACACAAAGTGCTAGAGCATTGATTTACAACTCTAAATGGTTTGAGATTTTGCTTTTTTACTTTAGTGCGATAGTCGCTTACAATATCTTTAGATTTAAGATGTACAAAAAGCCAAAGTGGGGACAGTTGACTCTACATATTGCTCTACTTCTAATTGCTGTTGGAGCTTTTATTACTAGGTATATCGGGTATGAGGGGATTTTGCATATTCGAGAGGGTCAAACCAAAAACTTTATGGTCAGCGACCAGATGATGCTAAATATTACTCTAAAAGATAAAAACAAAACTCAATCTTTTGAGATACCAATGCTCCTTAGTTCACTCGGAGAGAATCATTTTAACACTTCTGCTCAAATCGATGATAAAAAGGTTGACATTACTCTAAAAAAATATCTTCCATCTGCTAAAAAAGAGCTAATCACAGGAAAAAAGGATGGTAAGACTCTTTTAGATATGAAAATAGCCTCTTCTACTGGCTCTGATGATATATTTTTGGCAAAGGGTCAGAGTAAAATATTTGGAGGGATTTTAGTATCGTTTGAGGGGGAAAAGAGCAGTAAAACTCCTACAGTCTATATCAAAGAACAAAACGGCTCACTGAGCGTAACTCTCCCAACTCAAACACAGACTCTAGATATGGCAACCCAAAAAAGAGATACCCTACAAGCTGGAGAACATAAACTCCTCAAAAAGAGACTTTATATGATTGGTGCTCTTTCGATGGTAGTTAGAGATGTCAAAAAAGGAGCCAAAACAGAGTGGGTATCTACCTCTTTGAAACCAAATAATGCAAATCCTCAGATGGTATTTTTGGAGCTAAAATATAAAAATAAAAGTAAAAGTATTGAGTTGAGTGGTAGGCGTGGGGTAACAGGAACTCCAAAAAGTGTAGATTTTGGAGACCTGAAGGCTACTCTTAGCTATGGAGCAAAGGTAATTGGCTTACCTTTTTCTATTAAGCTAGATGATTTTGAGCTAGAGCGTTATCCTGGCTCGATGAGTCCTGCTTCATACTCAAGCTATGTCCAAGTCATCGATAAAGAAAAAGGTGTTAATATGAAATATCATATTTTTATGAATCATGTGTTAGATTATCGTGGATTTAGATTTTTTCAATCATCCTACGATATGGATGAAAAAGGTTCTGTTTTATCTGTCAACCATGACCCTGGAACTTTAATTACTTATATTGGATATTTTTTACTGACTGTAGGTTTTGCGTGGAGTTTTATTGCCCAAAAGGGTAGATTTCAAGCTCTTAGAAGAAAACTCCAAAAGCTTCATGAGGAGAAAAAGGCTCTAATTACATCTTTTATAGTACTTTTAAGTCTCTTTGGTGCTACTCCTAGTTTTGCCTCCTCAAATCTTGGTGAGGGCATCTCAAAAGAGAATTTAAAACTAATCCAATCCATAGATAAAAATCACGCTGATAACTTTTCTAGATTGGTCGTCCAAGACAATGGAGGTAGAATGAAGCCAGTCGATACTCTAGCTCAAGAGGTGCTATCTAAAATCTCCAGAAAAAGCTCAATCTTGGGTCTAAATCATAATCAAGTACTTCTTGGAATGACAACTTTCCCTCAAATCTACCAAAATCTCAAAATGATTAAAGTCTCTCACCCTGCAATTCTTAAAAAACTAGGACTCCCCAAAGGTACAAAGTACGCATCTTTTAATGACTTCTTTGATAAAAATGGGTATAAATTGAGTGCTGATATTCAAAATGCTACGAGAAAAAAATCCGCCCAAAGAAATCAATACGATAAAGATTTAATCAAAGTTGATGAGCGTCTGAATGTGGAGTATATGGTTTTTAAAGGGCTTTTGCTCAAGATTTTCCCTCTTCAAAATGATAAAAACAATAAATGGTACTCTCCAATTGAGGCGATGAAGAGTTTTCCACCTGAGCAGTCAAAACTGATTAGAGCATTAATGGCAAACTACTTTTTAGCAGTAGAAGAGGGGGTCAAAAAAGGCAAATGGGAAAAAGCAGACAAAGGTCTAAAAGCGATTGCTGGATATCAGGCTATGTTTGGCAAAGAGGTAATGCCATCAAAAGATAGAGTAGAGATGGAGATTAAATACAATAGATTAAATATTTTCAACTCAATTGTACCAATATATATTTTGGTGGGGTTAATTTTGCTTATTTTAGCCTTTGTCAATATCGTCAAACCAAAATTCTCTTTGAAATGGCCAGTTAGAATCTCTTTGATTATTTTAATAGTGACATTTGCCCTACACACTTTTGGTCTTGGACTTAGATGGTATGTAGCTGAGCATGCTCCTTGGAGTAATGCTTATGAATCCATTCTCTACATCGCTTGGGCGACAGCACTTGCGGGATTCGTTTTTACCAAACGCTCCCCAATTACTCTAGCGGCTACTTCTATTTTGGCAGGGATTTTTCTATTTGTAGCCCACCTCAACTGGCTTGACCCTCAAATTACAAACTTAGTCCCAGTCCTTCAATCTTACTGGCTAATGATTCATGTGGCTGTAATTACTGCTAGTTATGGATTTTTAGCACTTGGAGCTTTGCTTGGGATGTTTGTAATGGTGCTTTTTATAATTCGTGGCAAAAATGGCAATCCAAATATTGACCTAGCAATCAAAGAGCTTACTGCAATTAATGAGATGGGACTTTTAATTGGGCTAGGACTTGTGACTGTAGGAAACTTTTTAGGTGGCGTTTGGGCAAATGAGAGTTGGGGGCGCTACTGGGGCTGGGATCCAAAAGAGACTTGGGCCGCTGTGACAATTCTGGTCTATGCTGTGGTAGTTCATATGAGATTTATCCCAAAATTGAATAATACCTTTGCTTTTAATGTTGCCTCAATTTTGGCCTATAGCTCAGTAATTATGACCTATTTTGGAGTCAACTACTATTTAAGTGGCATGCACTCCTACGCGGCTGGTGATCCTGTACCAATTCCTGCTTGGGTGACACCTGCTATTTTAAGTATTTTTGCTTTGATTCTCTTTGCAAGCAGAAATCGTAAACTTAATTAAAAAGAGTGGAGCTTTGAGACTACTCTCAAGCTCTATCCTCAAAAATCCCTAAAATCTCTCATTTTTTTGCTCAAAAATATAAGAAAAAACAAAAAAAGCACTTTTTTTTAATTTTTTTTCGAAAAAGAGCCTTGTTTAAGCTGTATTTAAGTAACTCTCTATTATAATCCCAATCCAGTTACGGAGACGCTGGTGTAGCTCAGTTGGCTAGAGCAGCTGATTTGTAATCAGCAGGTCGGGGGTTCAAGTCCCTTCACCAGCTCCATAACTAAAGTTATATCAGTGTTTGACCGATTCAAAAGGGTGAGATACTCAAGTGGCCAACGAGGGCAGACTGTAAATCTGCTGGCTTTCGCCTTCGGAGGTTCGAATCCTCCTCTCACCACCATCGACGCGGGAATAGCTCAGTTGGCTAGAGCGTCAGCCTTCCAAGCTGAGGGTCGCGGGTTCGAGTCCCGTTTCCCGCTCCATTAAATAAAAAAATATAAAAAATCGGGAGCTGAGTATAAACTGTCCTCATTTTAATAAATCCAAAATAGCAGTTAATACTTGATTCAAACTCTGATTAATAAAAAAATTTTAGTTGCCTAGTGCCTGGATAGCTCAGTGGTAGAGCACTTCCTTGGTAAGGAAGAGGTCGGCGGTTCAATCCCGCTTCTAGGCTCCACTAAGTCGTCGATATGGACAGAAGTGAAACAGGAAGTGTTTTAGTTTTGTCCATATCAGCTATTTGGGCGTTGGCTCTAAGAAAAACTTGATATAATATCAGCCGTAAAAATTTATACAAAAGATGCTAGGAGAAATTAATGGCTAAAGAGAAATTTGAGCGTACCAAACCGCATGTAAATATTGGTACTATCGGTCACGTTGACCATGGTAAAACAACTCTAACTGCTGCAATTACAGCTGTACTTGCTACTAAAAATGATACAGCTTTGATGGATTATGACCAAATCGATAATGCACCAGAAGAGAGAGAAAGAGGAATTACAATTGCTACTTCTCACGTAGAGTATGAAACTGACAAGAGACACTATGCTCACGTTGACTGTCCAGGTCACGCAGACTACGTAAAAAACATGATTACTGGTGCTGCTCAAATGGACGGAGCAATTCTAGTTATCGCTGCAACTGATGGACCAATGGCTCAAACTAGAGAGCATATCCTTCTCTCAAGACAAGTTGGTGTTCCTTATATCGTAGTTTTCCTAAACAAAGAAGATCAGCTAGACGAAGAAGATAAAGAAGAGATGCTAGAGCTTGTAGAGATGGAAGTTAGAGAACTTCTAAGTGAATATGATTTCCCAGGTGATGATACTCCTGTTGTTGCTGGTAGTGCATTCCAAGCTCTAGAAGAGGCTAAAAAAGGTCAACTTGGTGAGTGGTCTGAAAAAATTATTGCTCTAATGGATGCAGTAGATGAGTACATTCCTGATCCAGAAAGAGAGACTGACAAACCATTCTTGATGCCAATCGAAGATATCTTCTCAATCCAAGGAAGAGGAACAGTTGTAACTGGTAAAATCGAAAGAGGTAAAGTTTGCGTTGGTGAAGAGGTAGAGATTGTAGGTCTTAAAGATACTCAAAAAACTACAGTTACTGGCGTAGAGATGTTTAGAAAAGAGATGGACTGCGGTGAAGCTGGAGATAACTGTGGTGTCCTACTAAGAGGTATTAGCAAAGATGATGTACAAAGAGGTATGGTTCTTTGTCAGCCAGGTTCTATTACTCCACATACTAAATTTGAAGCTGAAGTTTATGTACTAACAAAAGAGGAAGGTGGTAGACATACTCCATTCTTTAACAACTATAGACCTCAGTTCTATGTAAGAACTACTGACGTTACTGGTAGCGTTACTCTTCCAGAGGGTACTGAGATGGTAATGCCTGGTGATAATGTAAAACTAAATGTAGAACTTATTGCTCCAATTGCACTAGAAGAGGGAACAAGATTTGCTATCCGTGAAGGTGGTAGAACTGTTGGTGCTGGAGTCGTAACTAAAATTATTGAGTAAAACTATACTCACCAACCCAACACTTCCCCTTTTTGGGGAATAAAAAAATAAAATGGAGATAAGATGAGAGAGACTGTTCATCTAGGTTGTGAAAAGTGTACTAGAAGAAACTATCACACAACTAAAAATAAAAAAAATACGACTGGAAAGTTGGAACTTAAAAAATACTGTAAGTGGTGTAGAACTCATACAGTTCACAAAGAGATGAAGCTCTAAGAGAGATTCTCTCTTCTATCGATATAGGCCAATAGCTCAGTTGGTAGAGCACTGGTCTCCAAAACCAGGTGTCGGGGGTTCGAGTCCCTCTTGGCCTGCCATAAGAAGGTAACAATGGAGAATAAACTAGAAAAACTAAAAGAGTTTTTTAAAGATGCTAAAGTAGAGTTAGATAAAGTCATCTTTCCTACCAAGATACAAGTAAGACAAGCTTTTGTAGCAGTAATTTTGGTAGTAACTGTAATATCTATATTTTTGGCACTTGTGGATATGCTTATGTCTGCAATTGTCTCCTCAACTATATAAAATCTAAGGTTAGAGATGGCTCATCAATGGTACGCGATACAGACTTATGCTGGAAGTGAACGCTCTGTAAAAAAAGCTATAGAAATAATGGCAAAAGATTATGGGTTAGAAGATAAGATAAAGGATGTCGTAGTACCTACCGAAGAGGTGATTGAGGTCAAAAATGGAGAAAAGAAAATAACGGAGCGCTCTTTGTACTCTGGTTATGTTTTTGCCAATATAGATCTGGATATTGCTCTTTGGCACAAGATTCAAAGACTTCCTAAAGTATCCAGATTTATAGGGGAACAAAAAACCCCCACACCTCTTAGTGAATCCGATATCAAACTGATACTTGAGAAGATGGAACAAAAGGCTCCTCCTCGTCCAAAAGTCGATTTTGAGCAAGGTGAAATGGTTAGGATAATCGATGGACCTTTTGCTAACTTTACCGGAATCGTAGAAGAGTACGATTTAGATCATGGTAAATTAAAGCTTAATGTATCAATCTTTGGTAGAAATACCCCTGTAGAGATTCTTCATACCCAAGTCGAGAAAATAATTTAATTGTAAGGATAGTTAATGGCTAAAAAGATTCAAGAAAAGTTCAAACTAATAATCCCTGCGGGTCAGGCAAACCCATCTCCACCAGTTGGTCCAGCTCTTGGTCAGCGCGGTGTAAATATCATGGAGTTTTGTAAAGCTTTTAACGAAAAGACTAAAGACAAAATGGGATTTAAAGTACCTGTAGAAATCACAGTCTATACTGATAGAAGCTTCACATTTGTGACTAAGCAGCCACCAGTTACTGATTTGATTATGAAAGAAGCTGGTATCAAAAAGGGGAGTGATAATCCACTTCTAAATAAAGTTGCAAAGCTCACAAAAGAGCAACTTATGAAAATTGTAGATATTAAAATTGAAGATTTAAACACGAACGATAGAGAGCAAGCTGCAAAGATTATTGCAGGAAGCTGTAGAAGTATGGGTGTTGAAATCGTAGATTAATAAAATTATATCTTTTGACCACTTAAAGATAAAATTCAAGTGGGAGCAAAAATAGCGGAGAGAATAATGTCAAAAAAGATAACTAAAAGAAAAGAAGCACTACTTAAAAAGATAGATAAAGATAAAGTCTATAATATTGATGAGGGTGTAGCAAAAGTAAAAGAGTTAAAATCAGCAAATTTTGATGAGACAGTTGAAGTAGCACTAAATCTAAACGTAGATCCAAGACATGCTGATCAGATGATTAGAGGTTCAGTAGTACTTCCTCACGGAACAGGTAAAGATGTAAAAGTAGCAGTCTTTGCAAAAGGTGCTAAAGTAGATGAAGCAAAAGAAGCAGGTGCTGATTTTGTAGATGCTGATGAGCTCATTTCTCAAATCCAAGAGGGAAATATCAACTTTGATATTGTAATTGCTACTCCTGACATGATGGGAATTTTAGGAAGAGTAGCTAGAATCTTAGGACCAAAAGGTCTAATGCCAAACCCAAAAACTGGAACCATTACTCAAGATATCGCAAAAGCTGTAAAAAATGCTAAGGGTGGACAGGTAAATTTCCGTGTAGATAAAAAAGGAAATATGCATGCAGGTATCGGTAAAGTAAGTTTTGATGAAGATAAAATTAAAGAGAATTTAAAAGCTTTCGTAGAAAAAATTAATAAACTAAAGCCAGCAAGTGCTAAGGGTAAATATATCAAAAATGCGGCACTATCACTTACGATGAGTCCATCTATCAAGTTGGATACCAATGAGTTGATGGACTTAAAATAGAAGCCATCTTAAAATAGCTTTAATCTTGACCAAAGAGGATAGGGGCGTTAGCTTAAATAGGTCAAGAGACTAAAAGCCCCTTTTTTGGGGATGCCCTATCCTAGGTCTGAAAGGAGAAACAGTGACAAAAGCAGAGAAGAAGCAACTTGTTGAGGAGTTGACTACTGCTTTCAAAGAGTCAGAAGCCATTGTAGTTTGTGACTACAAAGGTCTAACTTGTCAAGAGCTTGAGTCTGTAAGACATCTTGCAAGTGAGAATGACGCTCATGTAAAAGTAGTAAAAAATACTCTTGCAACAATAGCATTAAAGAATGCAGGAATCGAGGATTTGCAACTTAAAGATACAAACCTTTTGGTTTGGGGAAGCGACCAAATCTCAACTTGTAAAGTAGCCGACAAAGCTGCGACTGAGTTTAAAGATAGATTTAAGATGAAAGCTGGAGCTTTAGAGGGTAAAGCTGTCGAACTATCTACAATCGTAGCTATGGCTAAGTTGCCAAGTAGAGATGAATTGATTGGTATGCTTTTGAATGTGTGGAGTGCTCCTATTCGAAACTTCACTATTGGTCTTGATGCCCTTCGTAAGAAAAAAGAAGAAGAGGCTTGATTTTAGGTTTGCGAATTTCGCATAAAGCTATTTTCGTATATAAAAATTAGATTTTGATAAAAGGATTTGAAAAATGGCTATCACAAAAGAAGATGTTTTAGAGTATATCTCAAACTTGACTGTGCTAGAGCTTAGTGAACTTGTAAAAGAGTTTGAAGAGAAATTTGGTGTATCTGCTCAAGCTACTGTAGTAGCTGCTGCTGGTGCTGGTGCTGCTGATGATGCTGAAGAGCAAACAGAGTTTGATGTAGTTCTAACTGGTGTTGGTGCTAAGAAAATTAATGTTATTAAAGTAGTAAGAGCTGTAACTGGTCTTGGACTAAAAGAGGCTAAAGCAGCTGTTGAAGATGTACCTTCTACTATCAAAGAGGCAGTATCTAAAGAGGAAGCTGAAGAGCTTAAAAAGCAGTTTGAAGAAGCTGGAGCTACTGTCGAACTTAAATAATTTTTTTTCGTTCTTGCCAGGGAGTTCTCCTTGGCATATCCCCCCTTTTGGATGTAGAGGCAAACTATTTTTTAGTTTGCTTGTGTATCTTATTACAGATAAAACACTACCTAAAACAAAAACAGTTAAGGTTAGCCAATGTTAAATTCACTTCACTCAGGTAATAGACTTCGAGTAGACTTTTCAAAGACACCAAGAGAGATTGAGATTCCACATCTACTTCAGCTACAACAAAAAAGCTATGAAAACTTTTTGATGTTGGGAGCTAAAGATAGAAGTAATAGTACAATTGAGAAAGTTTTCAAAGACTCTTTCCCAATTCATGATCAACAAAATAGAATCACTCTTGAGTATAGAGGCTCTGAGATAATCAAGCCAAAATATACAGTAAGAGAGTGTATGGAAAAAGGGCTTACTTACTCTGTATCGCTCAAGCTAAAAATTGCTCTAATTATCTGGAATAGAGATGAAAAAACTGGAGAGAGACTTGATCCAAAAGAGATAAAAGATCAGTTTATCTATGTCAGGGATATCCCTTTGATGACAGATCGTACATCTTTTATCGTCAATGGAGTAGAAAGAGTAATTGTAAATCAGCTCCATAGAAGTCCAGGAGTAATCTTCAAAGAGGCAGAAGCAAACGCTACATCAAATAGACCAATTTACTCTGCTCAAATAATTCCAGATAGAGGTAGTTGGCTATATTTTGAGTATGATACAAAAGATATACTCTATGCTAGAATCAACAAAAGAAGAAAGATTCCAGTAACAATCCTATTTAGGGCTATGGATTACACAAAAGAGGATATTATTAAACTATTTTATCCTACAAAAGAGATTTTGATAAAAGATAACCGTTTTGTAGTTAAGTTTGACCCAAAAGATCTCTCTGGTAGAGCTGATTTTGATATTAAAGATTTAAATGGTAACTTAATAGTAGCTGCTGGAAAAAGATTAACAAAGAAAAAAGCTCAAAAACTAGCAGAAAGTGGTCTTGAGTGGATTGAGTATCCAGTAGAAACACTACTAGATAGACATCTTGCAAAACCTATTATTGATATGAATTCTGGTGAGATACTATTTGATGTAGTAACTGCTCTAGATGAGAATAGAATCAAAAGAATTATTGAAGCTGGAGTTGATAGATTTGTAATTGCTGATGATTTAGCAGAAGGTGCAGATGCTTCTATTATAAAATCTTTTATCGCCGACCAAGAGAGTCTCAAGCTTCTCAGACAAATGGAAGATATCGAAGATGAAAATCTACTCTCTGCTATTAGAATCTACAAGGTAATGAGACCTGGTGAGCCTGTGACTCCAGAAGCTGCCAAAGATTTCTTAAGACAGCTATTTTTTGACCCTGAGAGATATGACTTGACAAAGGTTGGACGAATGAAAATGAATCATAAACTCTCTCAAGATGTACCAGAATATATTACAGTACTTACAAATGAAGATATTATAAATACAGTCAAATATTTGATCAAAGTCAAAAATGGTGATGGTCATATCGATGATAGAGACCACCTTGGGAATAGGAGAATCAGAGCAATTGGTGAGCTTTTGGGTAATGAACTCCACAGTGGTCTTATGAAGATGCAAAAAGCTATCAAAGATAAAATGACAACTCTTAGTGGTTCTTTGGATGATTTGATGCCTCACGACCTCATCAACTCAAAGATGATTACAAATACTGTCTTAGAGTTTTTTTCAGGTGGTCAGCTTAGTCAATTTATGGATCAAACAAATCCTCTTTCTGAAATTACCCATAAAAGAAGACTTTCAGCTCTTGGTGAAGGCGGTCTAGTAAAAGAGAGAGCAGGATTTGAGGCTAGAGATGTACATCCGACTCATTATGGTAGAATCTGTCCAATAGAGACTCCAGAAGGTCAAAATATCGGTCTAATCAATACCCTAGCAACTTACGCAAAAGTAAATGAGTTTGGTTTTATTGAGGCTCCATACAAAGTAGTAAAAGATAGACAAATTACAGATGAGATTGTATATCTTACAGCTACTCAAGAAGAAGACAAAGTGATTGCTCCAGCCTCTACAAAAGTAGATGAAAATGGCTATATTGTAGATGATTTTATTGAAACAAGATTAAATGGTAATATCGGTCTAAATGAGGCGAGCAGAGTCGATTTAATTGATGTTTCTCCTTTGATGGTCAGTGGTGCTACTGCTGCTTTGATTCCATTTTTGGAACATGATGATGCCAACCGTGCTTTGATGGGTTCAAACATGCAACGCCAAGCTGTACCACTTCTTAAAACCGAAGCTCCAATGGTAGGAACGGGTATTGAATCTATCGTTGCACGGGATGCTTGGGAGGCAATAAAAGCAAAAAGGGCTGGAACAATAGAAAAGGTAGATGCTACAAATATCTACATCAAAGGTGAAGATGAGAGTGGAATCTTCATCGATCACTATATGTTAGAAAAAAATATGAGAACTAATCAAAATACATCTTTTAGTCAGCATCCAATAGTCTATGAAGGTCAAAAAGTAGATGCTGGAGAAGTAATAGCTGATGGACCTAATATGGATCAAGGAGAGTTGGCTCTTGGTAAAAATATCCTTGTAGCTTTTATGCCTTGGAATGGTTACAACTACGAAGATGCAATAATTCTCTCAGAAAAATTGATAAAAGAAGATAGCTTTACATCCATTCACATCTATGAAAAAGAGGTAGAAGCCAGAGAGCTTAAGCATGGTACAGAAGAAATTACCAGAGATATTCCAAATGTTAGAGAAGAAGATTTGATGCATCTTGATGAGAGTGGAATTGTCAAGGTAGGGACTTATGTCAAGCCTGGAATGATTCTAGTCGGTAAAGTCTCTCCAAAAGGCGAAATTAAACCTACTCCAGAAGAGAGACTCCTTCGTGCAATCTTCGGAGATAAAGCAGGTCATGTCGTAAATAAATCTCTTTATTGTCCAGCATCGATGGAGGGTGTAGTAGTCGATATCAAAATCCTCAACAAAAAAGGTTACAGCAATGACCCAAGGTCAAGAAAAGCTTATGAAGAAGAAAGAGCTAGATTAGACAGAATCCATCATGACCAACTATTAATGATTGATAGAGAAGAGATTTTGAGAATCACTGCTTTTTTATCTGAGCAAGAATTAGAAAGAGATACAACAGTAGGAGACCTTGACTTTAAAGCTGGAGAGAAAATTCCAGCTGATGTAATCAAAAATACAAATAGATTTGCACTAAGAACAGTAGTCTCTGCCTACTCAAATAGTGTACAAAAAGAGTTTGAATCTATCAAAAACTACTTTATCAAACAGAAGAAAAAGTATAAGCAAGAGCATGAAGAGAAACTATCAGTATTAGAAAATGATGACCTCCTTCCAAATGGTGTAACTAAGCTAGTAAAAGTCTATATTGCTACAAAGAGAAAAATAAAAGTTGGTGACAAGATGGCAGGTCGTCACGGAAACAAGGGTATTGTCTCTACGATTGTGCCAGAGATTGATATGCCTTATATGGAAGATGGTACGCCTGTTGATTTGATTTTGAATCCACTTGGGGTTCCTTCTCGTATGAATATTGGTCAGATTCTTGAGGTTCACTTAGGATTAATTGGAAAGAAACTCGGTAAACAGATTCAAGAGATTTTTGATAATGCAAAAGATGATTTTACCAGTGAACTAAGAGCAAAATTAAAAGAGATTGCAGATACTGCCAAGCTTATGAGAGCCAAAGATGAAATCTCCAAAATGGATGATGATGAACTTATTAGATATGCTAGAGATTGGAGCAAAGGTGTAAAGTTTGCAGTATCAGCTTTTGAATCTCCAACTAGTGAAGAGTTTGATAAACTCTTTGAGCTAGCAAAGATGGATAAAGATGGTAAAACAGTACTTTATGATGGTAAAACTGGTGAGAGAATTTTGGAGCGTGTAAATGTAGGATATATGTATATGCTAAAACTTCACCACCTAGTAGATGAAAAAGTTCACGCAAGAAGTACAGGACCTTACTCTCTAGTTACCCAACAGCCAGTTGGAGGTAAAGCACTATTTGGTGGACAAAGATTTGGAGAGATGGAAGTCTGGGCATTGGAAGCTTATGGGGCAGCTTATACATTAAAAGAGATGCTTACAATCAAATCAGATGATGTTGAGGGTCGTGCTAGAGCCTACAGTGCAATTAGCAAAGGTCAATCTGTCCCTGAGTCTGGTATTCCTGAGACGATGTTTGTACTTACAAAAGAGCTTCAAGCTTTGGGTCTTGATGTGGAGCTTTATGAGAAAAAAGATGATGATAAAGAGAGTGAAATATGATGATGAGAGAGCTTGAAAATTATGTTCCAATAGATATGAAAAAAGAGGAGAGACCAAAGGATATTGCAGCGCTTCAGTTAAAAGTAGCAAGTCCTGAGAAAATTTTATCTTGGAGTTATGGTGAAGTCAAAAAGCCAGAAACCATTAACTACAGGACACTAAAGCCAGAAAGGGATGGTCTCTTTTGTGCTAAAATCTTTGGTCCTGTCAGAGACTATGAGTGTCTTTGTGGTAAATATAAGAAAATGCGCTACAAGGGAATTGTATGTGAAAAGTGTGGTGTTGAAGTCACTAGCTCAAAAGTTAGGCGCGATAGAATGGGACATATCGAGCTTGTAGCTCCTGTAGCCCACATTTGGTATGTCAATTCACTTCCAAGTAGAATCGGTACTCTTTTGGGTGTCAAAATGAAAGATTTAGAAAGAGTCCTTTACTATGAAGCTTACATTGTCAAAAATCCTGGAATGGCAAGCTACGATAGCGAAGGTATAAACCAGGTCAAAAAGTATGATGTCCTAAACGAAGAGCAGTTTCAACAACTAAACAAGCATTTTGGAGATAGTGGTTTTGATGCAAGAATGGGTGGAGAAGTCGTAAAAGAGCTTTTGGGTGAGCTTGATTTGGTAGATATGCTCTACTCTTTAAAAGAGGAGATTCAAAACACAAAATCAGAAGCAAAGAGAAAAACAATTGTTAAAAGATTAAAAGTCATCGAAGCTTTCTTGAATTCTGGTAATAATCCTGAGTGGATGATGCTTACTTATCTCCCTGTACTTCCACCAGATTTGAGACCTCTTGTTCCTCTTGATGGTGGAAAGTTTGCAGTAAGTGATGTAAATGACCTTTACAGAAGAGTAATCAATAGAAATCAGAGATTAAAAAGACTTCTTGAGCTTGATGCGCCAGAAATTATCGTAAGAAACGAAAAGAGAATGCTCCAAGAGTCTGTGGATGCTCTTTTTGATAATGGTAGAAGGGGCAACTCTGTAAAAGGTGCAAATAAAAGACCTCTAAAATCTCTTAGTGAAATCATCAAAGGTAAAACAGGTCGTTTTAGACAAAATCTTTTAGGGAAAAGGGTAGACTTTTCTGGTAGGAGTGTAATTGTCGTAGGTCCTGACCTAAAAATGGATGAGTGTGGGCTTCCAAAGAGAATGGCAATTGAGCTTTTCAAACCTCACTTAATGGCAAAACTTCAAGAAAAGCACGGTATCAACACTCTAAAAGATGCCAAAAAAATGATAGAAAATAAAACTAATGAAGTCTGGAAGGCATTAGAGGAGGTCGTAGATAATTATCCTGTACTTCTAAACAGAGCGCCAACTCTTCACAAACTATCAATTCAAGCATTTCACCCAAAACTAATCGAAGGAAAAGCAATTCAGCTTCACCCTCTTGTTTGTGCAGCATTTAACGCGGACTTCGATGGTGACCAGATGGCAGTCCACGTTCCACTCTCAGACGAAGCTATTGCCGAAGCTAAAATTTTGATGTTAAGCTCTATGAATATTCTATTGCCAGCTTCTGGTCGGGCGATTGCTGTACCATCTCAAGATATGATTTTGGGTCTTTATTATCTATCTTTAGAAAAGAGTGATGTAAAAGGGGAGCATAAACTCTTTTCAGATGTAAATGAGATTTTGATTGCTTATGAGCAAGGCACTCTTGATATAAATGCTAGAATTAGAACTGTCATAAATGATAGAGTCATCACTACAACTGCAGGAAGGGTGATTTTACAATCTATTATTCCAGATTATGTTCCAATCAATATGTGGAACAAAGTGATGAAAAAAGGTGATATCTCTTACCTTGTCGATTATATCTACAAAAATGGTGGTATCTCTGAGACTGCAGAATTTTTGGATAATCTTAAAGGTCTTGGATTTAAGTATGCTACATCTTCTGGTGTATCAATCTCTATTGATGATATCAAAATTCCACCAGAAAAAGAGAAAATCATCCGAGAGAGCAAAAATATGGCGTATGAAGTCCAGAAGCAGTATGCAGATGGATTGATGACAGACCAAGAAAGATATAATAAAATTATCGAAATCTGGAATGATGCTAACAACAAAATCGTCAAGAAGTTGATGGAACTTATCAAAAGTGATAAAGATGGCTTCAACTCTGTTTACATGATGGCAGACTCAGGAGCAAGAGGTAGTGAAAAGCAGATTGGTCAGCTCTCAGGGATGAGAGGACTTATGAGTAAATCTGATGGTACAATTATTGAGACGCCAATTATCTCGAGCTTTAGAGATGGGTTGAATGTACTTGAGTACTTTATTTCAACTCACGGAGCTAGAAAAGGTCTAGCAGATACCGCTCTAAAGACAGCAAATGCTGGTTACTTGACAAGAAAGCTTATCGATGTAGCCCAAAATGTGAAAGTCAGTATGGAAGATTGTGCTACTCACGAAGGAATAGAAGTTTCTGAGATTATGGTCGGTAATGAGCTAGTTGAATCTCTCAAAGATAGAGTCTATGGTAGAGTCCTAGCAAAAGAGGTAATAGACCCTGTAACTACTGAAGTACTTTTTGCTGAGGGACAATTAATCGACGAAGAGGGTGCTGAGCTTATTCAAGAGTCAGATGTTAGGTCTGTAATTATTAGAGCTCCAGCTACTTGTAAAGCTCCAAAAGGAATCTGTGCTAAGTGTTATGGTCTAAATATGGCAGAAAATCGCTTGGTCAAGCCAGGTGAGGCTGTAGGAATTATTGCAGCTCAATCTATTGGGGAACCTGGAACTCAGCTAACACTTAGAACATTCCATACTGGTGGAGCAGCTACTGCAGGAAAAGAAGAGAGAGAAATCGTCGCGACTAAAGAGGGCTTTGTTAGATACCATAATATCAATGCTCATAAAAATAGAGAGGGCAAAATTATAGTCTTTAATAAAAGAAATGCTGGTATATTATTGGTAGAGCCAAAAATCAAAGCTATTTTTGATGGTGAGTTATCTATTTCAAGCTTACATGATGAAATCATCCTGACTTTGACAAGTAGTGAAGATAATAAACAAAAAAAGTATATCTTTAGAAAGAGTGATGTAGCAACAAATAGCGAATTAGCAGGTGTTGGCGGTAAGGTTGAAGGTAAAATCTTCTTGCCATATCCTCAAAAAGGCAGTCAAATAGTAAAAGAGGGTGACTCTATTGCTGAGTTAATCAAAGATGCATGGAATATTCCAAACCATATCCACTACGCAAGCGAACTAAAAGTAGAAGATGGGGCGCCAATTACTCAACCAATCAAAGCAGATGCTAGAGGAAAACTTCAATATTTTATCCTAAAAGGTGACTATTTAGAACCAACTAATAATATCGAAAAAGATAAACCAGTCGAAGAGAAAGGATTGTTTGCTGTAATTGTAGACGAGAGAAACAGAGAAGCTGCTCGCCACTACATCTCAAGAGGCTCTATCATCCAAAAAGCTGCTGGAGAGAGCGTAGAAAAAGGCGATCTTATCTCATCTCCAAAAGATACAGCTCAAACTGTGATTGCAGAGTGGGACCCTCACTCAGAACCAATTATTGCAGATAGAAGTGGTAAGATTAAGTTTGAAGATATTATTCCAGGAATTACTGCTACAGAGCAGTATGATGAGTTTACAGGAAATAGTAGACTTCAATTAAATGAGTATATTCCACCAACATATAAACCAGCTATCGTTCTTGCTACAGAGAGTGGAGATATTATTAGATATAATCTAGATGAAAAGACTATCTTATTTGTTAAAGATGGAGAAGATGTTCAGATTGCTGATATTTTAGCAAAAAAATCAAAAGAAGCAATCAAGACTCAAGATATTGTTGGTGGTCTTCCAAGAGTCTCTGAGCTATTTGAGGCTAGACGTCCAAAAAATATCGCACTAATTGCAAAAATCGATGGTGTAATAAGCTTTGGTAAACCAATCAGAGGAAAGGAGAGAATCCTAATTACTGGCGAAAATGGACAAGTTGTAGAGCAGATTGTAGACAAGGGTAAAACTATCCTTGTAAGTGAGGGTGAGTATGTCCACACTGGAGAAAAATTAACAGATGGTCTCGTTTCTAGCCACGATATTTTGGATGCTCTTGGAGAAAAAGCACTTTATGAGTATATCGTCTCTGAAGTACAACAAGTTTATAGAAAGCAAGGTGTTAACATTGCTGACAAACATATTGAAATCATCGTTTCTCATATGATTCGACAGGTCAAAATTGTAGATAGCGGTGATACCCAATTTATCAGCGGTGATATCGTCTCAAAAAGAAAATTTTCGGCAGAAAACCAAAGAATCACTAAGCTTGGTGGTGAACCAGCAATTGCTGAACCTATTTTAGTAGGTATTACTAGGTCAGCAGTAGGTGCTGATAGTATCATCTCTGCGGCCTCTTTCCAAGATACTACAAAAGTCCTTACGACAGCTTCTATTGCTGGGACTGTAGATTATCTTGAAGATTTGAAAGAAAATGTCGTAATTGGTAGATTGATTCCTGTTGGGACTGGTATGATTGATGCTTCATCTTTTCATTTTGTAGAAGTAAAAGATGAAAAAGAGACTACTAAAGATTCCTAACTCCTAGCCTAGGCTTTTTCTTAGCTTTAGCCTCCTTAGTGGTGGCTGCTGAGCTATGTTGATTAAAATTTTACTTCTGCTATTTTTGTGAATCATCCCTGTTTTTTGAGCTATTTTCTATTTCATTCTCCGCACGTTGTAAAGCAAACTCGATTGTATCTTCCGAAAATGGACTTAAATCAATACTTGCCACACCAATAGTAATAGTAAGGTTTAGCTCTATTTTATCAATATGTTTAATTGAAAGAGACTCCTTTAGTTTGGAGGCGACTCTTTTTGCTCCATCTATTGGAGTGTTTGGCAAAAGTAGAGCAAACTTTCCCACACCATAGCGACAAATTACATCACTCTCTCTTTTTGTATCTCTTAAAATATTTGCGAGTTTTACAATTATACCATCCCCAACTCTGTAGCCAAATTTGTCATTTATTTTTTTAAAACTATCAATATCCATCAAGACTAAGGATACAGCTTGTACCTCTCTTTTGGAGAGTTTAAGAATATTTTGGGATATTTTGATAAAAAACTCACGATTATAAAGTCCTGTGAGTGTATCGACTTGAGTCAACTCCTCTAGTCTTTTATAAGAAAATTCCAGCTCTTTAATTAGAGTGATGATATTTAGCTCTCTATCAATCTTTTTTAGCACTTCCATTGGAATAAAAGGCTTTTTGATGTAGTCACTACCACCTAATTCATAAACCCTAGTGATATAGCGTTTTGTAACTCTATTAATAATAAATATCAAAGGGAGTTCATCATTATTAAGGTAGAGCTTTAAGCTTTGAGAGATTTCATAAATTTCTCCATCATTCATATCAATATCTAGCAAAATCAGATCGATTCTTTTTTCTCTTAAAATCTGTAGAGCTTCATCTTTATTACTAGCTACTAAAATCTCATATCTATGGTTAATAATAGTACTTAATTCATCAATAACATTTTTATTAGAATCTACAATAAGAATCATTGGTAACTCACTTGTCATCTCTACCCCTCTATCAAAAAATAATTTTTATAACTTGATTTAATTAAACTAAATTTTACTTAGATATAAAAAAGATTTAAGGTGTCCGACATTATAACAGATTTCGCTCTTTTTTAATAGTTAAATTTTTATTATATATTTTCCTAATAAAAATGTTTTTTGTATGGAAAAATTCTATTATATAGAATTTTAAAAGAGTAGAAAAACTAAAGATAGAATATTGTAGTTTTTTACAACTATTAAAAGTGATTAAATAAAATTTATTATAAAAAATTATGTGAGTTTTTTTGAAAAATCTCTTAAAATAGCTTGTAAAAATGATAATTTAAAGATATAATGCAAACTGAAAAGATGAGGAAAGATTTCATCTTTGGTGTGTTAGGTGTGTTACTACATTTTTTGTGTTACTTCGCTAGACCCTAAAGAGTTCATTCCATTTTTTTCATAATTTTATTTTACAAGGGCAATTTATGGCAGAATTACTTCACGGAACGGTTAAATGGTTTAATGATGAAAAAGGTTACGGATTTATCCAGCAAGAAAATGGTGGAAAAGATGTATTCGTACACTTTCGTCAAATCAATAACCCAACTGGTGGAAGAGTCACTCTAGAAGAGGGACAAAGAGTTACTTTCGAAATTGGTGAAGGTCTAAAAGGTCCTCAAGCAGAGAATGTAACAGCTCTTTAATCATATAATCATAGCTAAATGCTATAGTCTTCCCTCTTTTGGGTAGGCTAAGACTGAATTTACCTACAGACTACACCCTCCATCCATACTAAAACTATTTTCATAGTTACAATGAGTACAAAAAAAGCTTACAATCTTTGGTCCACAGCCTCCACCCCTTTTATCAGTCAAAACAATTGTTCTATTATTACACTTTGGACAGATTCCATCTCTAATTGTTTTTAGATGTTGATCTTTCTCCTTAAGGTAATAAAAGTAGCTAGCTACACTTCCAATTCCCACAATTAGTAGAAAAAATAACAAAAAAATATCTATTTTACCCTCCTCAAAAAGAGAGAAAAGATTCCCTCTTTTGATTTTTGATTATTGCTCATTTTCCTTCTTTTTACTACTTGGGACTTTCCCAGCATCTACCCTCTTTGCAAACTCTGTATCTTCACCATCTGCAAGTTTCTTAGCCTGTGATATCCAATCTTCTCTTTCGATTCTACCAGCAAAGTGCAAAAATTTATTTAACCAATTTACTTCTTCTTTTGACCAGTTAGCTATTTGATCATAATGATAGATTCCAAGAGAGTTTAGTTTCTTTTCAAGTTTGACTCCAATCCCTTTGATTCTCACTAGTTCGTCCTTTTTCCCATCTCTTGGGGCATCCAAACCTTTTGGTTCTACATATACTTTTGGCTCTGTGGTTGTAGTCAAAGTCGTAGCTGGAAGGTCGATATCCACATCTTTTTTACTAATAAAATTCTCAAAAATCGTAGCAAAAGGTGTAGCAGGAAGTCTGATATCAATCCCTTTTAGCTTAAGTCTTTTTCTTCCATTTTGTTCTTTTGAATCAGACTTTAAGCCAAATTTTGATGCCAAGCTAGCAAATACTCCTCTACTCCCTTTTGCTTCTGCTTTGTCAGATTCAGATTCTGCCTTTTCATCTTTGGAATCATCACCCATTTTAGAAGCTACAGCACCAGCGACCACAGCTCCAGCAGTAGTTATGGCATCTTTTAGAGATGAATCACTCTCATTTGAATCTGATTTATCATCTGCTTTAGCATCTTCAGAGCCAGAAGTCAAACCAAACTTAGCATCAATGCTTGAATCATCATCTTTTGCTTCTGCTTTGTCAGCTTCTGATTCTGCCTTTTCATCTTTGGAATCATCACCCATTTTAGAAGCTACAGCACCAGCGACCACAGCTCCAGCAGTAGTTACGGCATCTTTTAGAGATGAATCACTCTCATTTGAATCTGATTTATCATCTGCTTTTGCATCCTCAGAGCCAGAAGTCAAACCAAACTTAGCATCAATGCTTGAATCATCATCTTTTGCTTCTGCTTTGTCAGCTTCAGATTCTGCCTTTTCATCTTTGGAATCATCTCCCATTTTAGAAGCTACAGCACCAGCGACCACAGCTCCAGCAGTAGTTATGGCATCTTTTAGAGATGAAT
>Ga0256843_1000865_pt1 | contig 24943 bp, 26 predicted proteins | sample AlvinellametaG_FD_191572 | JGI IMG/M metagenome (GOLD analysis project Ga0256843, IMG submission 191572) | Pompeii worm associated microbial communities from hydrothermal vent at the East Pacific Rise, Pacific Ocean - Alvinella | ecosystem: Host-associated > Annelida > Integument > Unclassified ... | reverse complement strand
TTGATAATAAACTTATTTCACATCATATAGTGTTATCAAAATATAAAGGTTTAACAACAAAGGATAATAAAGAATTAACAGATTTTTGGTATAGTTTAGAATTATCTAAAATCACAAATAATGAAGATATTTCACAGTTATTTGATACTATTGATAAATATGTCACTATTACTCCACAATTTATGTATAGGTTTAGGACAGATAATATAAAAGATTTAGAGTTTTATTATTATTTGAGTGGATGGTATCAGATGAATACTACCCCAACAGATTGTTATTATTCACCTGATTTTTATGACTCTACATATTTAGAGGTGCATCCTGTATATAAAAAATTAGAATTAATAGGTAAAATAGGGTATTCTTTTGAAGGACAAAGTTTGCTATATAGTTATGGTTTTGATTTTGGTAATGATTGGTTAAGTTTTGATTGTATGAAAAATTATTCTTATAAGGCAGGATTTGATAGTTATTGGTATGAAGAGTGTCATTTAAAAGCAGGAGTTAAGTGGTGAGATTATTAATATTTGGATTACTTGCATTTAGTGTAGGTATTTTATATGTATGGACATTTTATGATGTAAAATTAGCATATGATACATTTGAAAATTGGTTTTTTAGATTATCTATTATTTTAGTGGCTTTTTTTACATTTATTGTTATTTTTAGATATATGGCTTTTATATTTTTTTCTATTATGAAAATATCACAAAAAACAGTATCTTTTACAGCAGCAAATATTTCTTTTAGACCGAAAGTAACAATCATTGTACCAGCTTACAATGAAGAAGTAACTATTGCTACATCTATTAAATCATTAGTAAATCAAAGCTATAAAAATCTAGAAATTATTATAATGGATGATGGTAGTAAGGATAGAACTTATGAAATAGCTAAAAAATTTGAAGGTGTATTTAAAGGTAAAGAGATAAAAGTACTTACTAAAAAAAATGGTGGAAAAAGTAGAGCACTGAATTTTGCTATTGAAAGAAGTAAGGGTGATTTTGTAATGTGTGTGGATGCAGATTCTAGATTAGAGCCTGAAGCTGTAGCTTTAATGGTTAGGTATTTTCAAGATCCAGAAATTGCAGCTGTAGCAGGAAGTGTATATGTAAGTAATCAAATAAATATACTTACAAAATTACAAGCTTTAGAGTATGTAGAAGGGCTTAATATGGTGCGTAATGGACAAGCATTTTTAAAGCTTGTAAATATTATTCCTGGACCTATTGGTATGTTTAGAAAAAGTGATATTTTAGAGGTTGGTGGATATTCTCATGATACATTTGCTGAAGATGCCGATCTTACTTTAAAGCTTATAGAAAAAAATAGAAAGATAGATTTTGAACCAGATTCTGTTGCTTATACAGAAGCACCAGATGAACTTTTAGATCTATTCAAACAAAGGTATAGATGGACAAGAGGTATTTTACAAGCTATTAGAAAACATAGCCATAATTTATGGAATTGGAAAAATTTTAACTTTAGTTTTGTATTATGGTATATGCTTTTTGAAGCAGTATTTTGGCCTTTTATGGATTTATTTGCTACTACTTTATTAATATATATATCTACATCACAAGGTGTAAACACATTATTAATATATTGGTGGCTTTTATTTACTATAGTTGATATAGCAGGTGCTTTATATTGTATTTTAATTACAAATGAGGATAAAAGATTGGCTTTTTATGCTATATTTTATAGGTTGTATTTTATTTCAGTTGTTAATATTTCAAAAGTTTTCTCTACAATAGAAGAATGGTTTCAAATAGAGATGAGTTGGGGAAAACTAGAAAGAAAAGGAGGAATATAATGAATTTTATTGCATTTTTAAGTTTTTCAGTTTTAGTAATTATTATTTTAACATTAGTATTTGGTATTACAGCTTATTTTTTATATAAAATAAGAGAAAGACAAAAAAGAAAAGGTGTAGATATTGCTACTTATGAAGAACTAAAAGAAGAAGAAGGTAGAAAATATTTATTTATTGATGAGGTAAAATTAAAATGAGATATTTTATTGTTTTAGGGATATTTATAATTAATTTATTTGCTAATGCATATATTTTAGATTCTGATGTAAATAGACATAGATATATGCAACTACATCTAGATATTTGGAGTTATGATAAAGGGAATAAAGATATTAAAAATATTTTATTGAAAAAAGGTATTAAAGCTGAAATTATTAAAGAAGATGATTTAGAAGATTTAAAACCTGGAGATATTTTATTTTTAATAGATTCTTTTGCTATATCTAAGAAAGCACAAAATGAGATTATTAAATTTGTTGCTAATGGTGGTAAATTAGTTTTTAATTTTAAAAGTGCTTTTTTAGATGAAAAAGGTAATTTTACAAGAGATAGTTTTTTAGTGAAACTTACAAAATTAAAGCCTATAGGATTTGGGTATAAGCCAGGTGATAATGATATATTTGTAGTACAACATTTACTATCACCTATATCGATGCCAGATAGTAAAGTATTTGATTTTGTAGTATATGATACTATCCCTTTTTTTAAAGGAAAAACACCTGATTTAGAATTTACAAATTTTACAGCTACTGAACCACTTAGATATAAAGGAAAGTTTGTACCAAGTGGAGCTTTATGGGATGGTAAATATAAAAAAGGGGGATGGATATATTTTTCATTTCCTTTTTATGTGATGAAAAGTAAGCTATGGAAATCGGTATTTAACTCTATTGTAGATTATTCTATAGATGGTATTAAGGTAGTAAAATATCCATATTTAAAATTTGATAAAATGACTTTTGTATCAGAAGATACGGAGTATAAATATTTAAATTTTAATAATTTTATTAATGCTTTAGAAAAATATGATGTAAATGGGACTGCTTTTTGTGTAGGAAGACTTGCTAAATTACATCCAACTTTAATGAAAATGGCAGGTAAATTACCATTTTTAGAAATTTCTAGCCATAGTTATTCACATACAAAACTGATAGATAAGTCAAAAGAGATTTTAGATAAAGTTGAAATAAATGGAAATAATAAATTATTACAAAGTTTATCAGGACAAGAAGTAAAAGGATTTAGACCACCAAGAGAAGAGCTTAATAATAAAATGAAAGATGTAATGGAGACAAGTTCTATAGATTATATTTTAGCATCTTATTTAAGACAATTAAAGCCCAAATATTTTGGAAGGTTAATGCTATTTTCAAGAATGGGTACAGATGATTATCAGTTTTTAATGGAGCTTGACTGGAATAAAACACAAATAGTAAATAAAATGATTCAAGAATCGGATTATATTACTAGTTTAAATGGAATGTATACTATGAGTACTCATACGCATTTAATGAATTATAAAACAAATGTAACTATGTTTGAAGGGTTATTAAAACATTTAAAAGAAAAACATTATCCTGTATTAAAAGGAAGAGATATTGCAAATCTTATATTTACAAAAGATAGAATTTTTGTAGATAGTAATCTAACAAAACAAGGATTAGATATAACTATAAATAATAAAAATCCTTATGATGTAAAAGAATTTATATTTAGAGTTTTTTATTTGACTAAACCATTTACAAAAGTAAGATGTCCTCTTAAAACAGAAATGGTAAAAACAAAAAATAACTATGTAGATATTAAAGTATTTAATATACCTAAAAAACAAACAATAAAATTGTTTTTAGAAACTAAATAAAGGTAATATATGAGAAATAAAAAGTTAAAAAAAGATATTATAGATTTTTTAACTGTACTTTCTATGGCATTTGGATTACTATTTTTATCTATGTGGGTAGTTTATTATATAGTTTCAAATTATGTAGATGTTGATTCTATATTTGGTGGAAAAATAGGAAAAAATAAAATCTATATATTAAGAGGTGTTAATAATGAAAAATATATGCCTTATTTACAACAATATTTAAAAAAAGATTATATAGTTGTACCAATAACTATTGATAAATTATCAAAAAAAACATCAGGGTTATTACTTTTAATAGATGTTAAATACATAGATGATGAAAGAAGAGAAAAAATTATTAATTTTGTTAAAAATGGTGGTAGTTTAATTTTTAATTATTCAGATACACAATTAATTAAAACTATTACAAAATTAGAACAAAAAGATATTTTATTAAAAGGTATGTATGAAGCTCAAACACCACTTTTATCCGCGTTTAAAATAGATAAAGAAAAAATTAAATTGTATGATAATATATATTTATATAATAAACCAGCTTTGTTAGATTTTACAAAAGATCATAATTCATATGGAGTTATGTGGGAAGGTAATTATGGTAAAGGTAGTTGGCTTTATTTTTCATTTCCTTTTTCTGTAATGCAAGATAATCATTTTGTTTTTGTAGATAATAGATTACAAAAAGAGAAGAAAAAAGATATAGGTTTATTACATAGTATGATAGATTTTATGTATTATGGGTATAAAGTCGTTAAATATCCATATGTTGATACAGATAAAATGGTGCTAATTGATGAATATATGGATTATAAATATAATGATAATTTTATGAAATATATTGAAAAAAACAATTTAAAAGCAACAATATTTATAAATCCAAATATTGTAAAAAAACCTATTTTAGCAAATCCAAAAAATATAGAAATAGCATCTATGTCAGGAAAAGATAAATGGAAATTAGCAAAACACACTACTCAAGAGATTGTAGGGTATAGTAATGAAAGTGTTTCAAAACCAGATATTAAAAAATTATATAATGAATATGGCTTTAAATATATTTTGAGTAAATTTCCTTCTAGTGGGATATATTTTAATGATTTTGTAGTATTGTCACATAATGGATTTAATGATATTAGTTTAAATGATGATGTAGAAGAGATTAAAAAAAATATAGATTTTTATTCTAGATATAGAATCTATACATTTACTATTCATTCTTATATTTTAGGTGAAAAAGATAATTTTAAAATTTTAAGTAATATTTTAGATAAATTAAAAAAATATCCTATTTTTACAGCAAAAGAGATAGCAGAAAGATATAAAGATACACAAAAAATATCTATGTCTGCTATGCTTACACCAGCTAGTTTGGCTATTAGAATAGTTAATGATACATTAAAAGAGATGCATAATGTAACATTTAGGGTTTATTCTAAATATAAATTTGATAAGATAGAAAGTAATTTTTTAAATATACATGCTTATATCATAAAAGAAACACCTGAATATATCGATGTAAGGGTGGAAAAAATGAATAGAAATGTTGAATTTTATTTAAGGTTTAAATAATGAAAAAAATTATTATATTTTTTGCTATTTTATTACAAGCTAAATTTATTGTAGGTGTTGGTGGATATGATTTATGTGAACAAAATAATACTTATAAACAATATGATGGTAATTGTACTATTAATGCAAATATTACAGATTATACGAAAAAAGAGATGCCAAATGTAAATGCAATATCTATCTGGATAACTAAAGATTTTAATTTTAAAGAATGGTTTCAGCCTAAAAGTATAAATAAAAATATAGTAAAAAAGGGATATACTCCAATTTTTATTATATATTGGTGGAGAGATAATATTTCTATAAAATATATAAAACAACATAAAATGGAATATTTTAATTTTTTAAAAAAGTGTAATAAATATTTTTCAAAAATTAAAGGAAAAAAATATATTATTTTAAACCCAGAATATAATGAAAATGGTGTTGGACAATGGAATGGATGGAATGATATTATGAAAAAAAGTTACTTAATTTTAAAAAAACCGAATAGATTATTAGGATATGGGTTAGGTGATTTTGGAGTTTATTCAAATACTTTTGATTATAATAATTTTCAATCTTTTGATAACTCTTTTAAAGCTGTGAAATATTATGATTTTATAGCATTTCAAGAGATGAGAGCAATTACAAGAAATTCAAAAGGGGATATTTTAAATACACCATATAGAAGCTTGGAATTTGCTAAGTATTTATATGAAAAATATCATAAGCCAATTTTTTTAGCTTATTTAGCATTATCTAGTTATAAAGCAAAAAAGTTACAAAAAGATGTATATAAAAGATATAGCCAATTAATGCCTATATTTAAAAAAGAGGCTCATTTAATAGGATTTAATCTATTTCATTTATTTGATAGACCACAACAAGTAGGATATTTTAAAAAGGCTGAGAAATATTTTGGATTAATAGATAAAAATGGAGAAAAGAAACCAGCTTATTTTTGGTTTTTGGATATTAGAGAATGAAAAACTTTATTGTTTTTTTTATATTGGCTGTGAATATTTTTGCACATCCATTAAATATTACTAAAATGGAATTAGATGTTAATCAAAGTAAATTTTTTATGAGATTTGCTATTTTTAATATTTATAAAGCATTTGGTAAAGAAAATATTGATAAAAAACAAATTAATAATTATATTTTGAAACATATTCAAATAGATAATTGTAAAATACAATTAGATAAAATTAAGATTAGAAATGAAATGGTTGTAGATGCTTATTATAAATTAAAGTGTAATAATATAAATCAAATAAAATTTAATCTATTTTTTGATTTTGATAGAACACAGCAAGGTGTTTTAAAATATATAGGTAGTAAAGAAAAAGTCTTTGTTTTTTCTCCTTCTAAGGAAAAATATGTACTAAATAAAAAACAAAATCAATTTTTATTATTTTTAAGAGAAGGAATTATTCATATTTTAGAAGGGATTGATCATATATTCTTTTTAACTATGCTTATTATTTCTGTACTTTTAAAGCATTTAAAATTAAAACAAAGTTTGATAGAAATAGTAAAAGTAGCTACTGCTTTTACATTGTCTCACTCTATGACTCTAAGCCTTAGTATGCTTAATATTGTAACTCCTCCAGAAAAATTAGTTGAGGTTGCTATAGCTACCACGATTTTATTTGTAGCATTAAATAATTTTTATAGATGGGTAAATAAAGAGTGGCAAATGGCCTTTATATTTGGATTTATTCATGGTTTTGGATTTGCAAATGCTTTAAGAGAAATGAATGTTAGTTTAGATAATTTTATTCAAGTAGTTTTTGGATTTAATAGTGGAGTAGAAATAGGTCAACTTTTTATTATTTTATCATTAACTCCTATTCTTTTTATGTTAAAATCTGATAAAATAATAAAAATCATTTCAGGATTTACAATAATTTTATCAATTATGTGGATAATTGATAGGGCATTTAGTTTACATTTTATGCCGTTTTAAAATAACTAATAAGGATATAAATATGAAATTTTCAGGAAAAAATGTATTAATTACGGGAGCTTCTAGAGGAATTGGTGCTGAGATTGCTAAATATTTAGCAAGTGAAGGACTTAAAGTTTGGATAAACTATAGAAGTGGTGCTGAAGCTGCTGATAAAGTTAAAGATGAGATAGAAGCAAATGGTGGAAATGCTGCTGTAATTGGTTTTGATGTAACAGATGAAAAAGCATTTATTGAAGCTGTTAAAACTATTATTGATAGCGATGGAGAGCTTAGTTATCTTGTGAATAATGCAGGAATTACAAATGATAAACTTGCTATGCGTATGAGTGTAGAAGATTTTAAAAGTGTAATTGATGCAAACTTAACATCAACTTTTGTAGGATGTCGTGAAGCTGTAAAGGTTATGAGTAAAAAAAGATTTGGTGCAGTTGTAAATGTAGCTAGTGTAGTGGCTGAAATGGGTAATATGGGGCAAGCAAATTATGTAGCAAGTAAAGGTGGAGTAATTTCTATGACTAAAACATTTGCATTAGAAGGTGCAGCTAGAAATATTAGATTCAATACAGTTACACCTGGATTTATTATGACAGATATGACAGCTGAACTTAATGAAAAAGCTAAAGAAGCGATGATGAGTAGAATTCCACTAAAAAGATTTGCTGAGCCTAAAGAAGTTGCAAGTGCTGTAGCATTTTTACTTAGTGATGAGGCAAGTTATATTACAGGAGAAACTTTAAAAGTTAATGGTGGGTTATATATGTAATTTAAAATTTTTTTGATATAATTTCGCTAAACTAAAAATTAAGGAGCAAAAATGGCAGTTTTTGATGAAGTAAAAGAAGTAATCGTAGAACAATTAAATGTAAACCCTGATGAAGTAAAATTAGAATCTAATTTTGTAGAAGATTTAGGTGCTGATAGCTTAGATGTAGTAGAATTAGTAATGGCTTTAGAAGAAAAATTCGAAATCGAAATTCCTGATAGTGAAGCTGAAAAAATCGCTACAGTTAAAGATGTAGTAGACTATATCGAAGCAAATAAATAATTTTTTCCCTTTTTTTGGGAAAAAAGCTAAAAATTTAAATCTGACAAAGTCAGCTTTAAGCTTTTGGCTTTTATGAATAAAAATAATAAAAGGAATATAATGAGTAGAATAGTTGTAACTGGTATTGGTATGATAAACTCTGTAGGGCTTGATAAAGAAACTTCTTTTGAAAATATTCTTGCTGGAAAAACTGGGGTTAAAAAAATTTCTTCTTTTGATGCGAGTAATTTTTCTGTACAAATTGCTGGAGAAATTACTGATTTTGATCCAGAAACAGTGATGGATAAAAAAGAGATTAAAAAAGCTGATAGATTTATTCAACTTGGGCTTAAAGCTGCTAAAGAAGCTATGGAAGATGCTAAACTTGCTGGGGCTGAATATGATAAAACTAGATTTGGTGTAAGTGCAGCAAGTGGTATTGGTGGACTTCCTGCAATTGAAAAAAATAGTGTAATTTTAGAAACAAGAGGTGCTAGAAGAGTATCTCCATTTTTTATTCCAAGTGCATTAGTGAATATGCTTGGTGGATTTGTATCTATCGAATATGGACTTCAAGGACCAAATACTTCTAGTGTAACAGCATGTGCAGCAGGAACACACGCAATTACTGAAGCATATAAAACTTTAAAAGCTGGAATGGCAGATAAAATTTTAGTAGTTGGAGCTGAAGCTGCTATTTGTCCTATTGGTATTGTAGGATTTGCTAATATGAAAGCTTTATCTACTAGAAATGATGATCCTGAACATGCTTCTAGACCATTTGATAAAGATAGAGATGGATTTATTATGGGTGAAGGTGCAGGAGCATTAGTATTAGAAAAATATGAAGATGCAGTAGCTAGAGGAGCTAAAATTTATGGTGAAATCGTAGGAATTGGTGAAAGTGGTGATGCAAATCATATCACATCTCCAACACTTGAAGGTCCTATGAGAGCTATGAAAATGGCATGGGATATGGCTGGAAATCCAAAAATTGACTATGTAAATGCACATGGGACATCAACACCAACAAATGATAAAAATGAAACAGCAGCTATTAAAACTTTATTTAAAGATCAAATTCCTTTAGTTTCATCTACAAAAGGTGCAACAGGACATTGTCTTGGAGCAGCAGGAGCTATTGAAGCTGTAATTTCTCTTATGGCTATGGATAAAGGAATTTTACCTCCAACAATTAACTTTGTAGATGGTGGTGAAGAATGTGATTTAGATTATATTCCAAATGAACCTAGAAAAATGGATGTAGAATATGTAATGAGTAACTCATTTGGATTTGGTGGTACAAATGGAGTAGTAATATTTAAAAAAGTTAAATAATTTTTCCCCTCTTGGGGCTATATAAAAGAAGTTTGTGACTTTTTTTATATTGCGAAAAAAAGGATAAACATGGCTTTTTATTTAGATTTTGAAAAAAAAATAGAAGAGATTCAAAAAGAATTAGAAGTTGCAAAAATAAAAAATGATGCTTCAGCAGTATCTTTATATGAAAAAGAATTAGCTACAGAAATTAAAAGAACTTATTCAAATTTAACTCCTTATCAAAAATTACAATTAGCTCGTCACCAAGATAGACCTCATGCTATTGATTATATTGATATGATAATGACAGATAAGTATGAGATTCATGGAGATAGACATTTTGCGGATGATAAAGCAATGGTAGCTTATATTGGATATATTGATGGACAAAAAGCTATAGTTATAGGTGAAGAAAAAGGAAGAGGAACTAAAGATAAATTATATAGAAATTTTGGTATGCCAAATCCAGAAGGATATAGAAAAGCTTTAAGAATTGCTAAATTAGCTGAAAAATTCAATATTCCTTTATTATTTTTAATAGATACACCGGGTGCATTTCCAGGACTTGGTGCAGAAGAGAGAGGTCAAAGTGAAGCAATTGCTAGAAATTTACTTGAACTTGCTAAACTTAAAGTTCCAACTGTATCTATAGTTATTGGTGAAGGTGGAAGTGGTGGAGCACTAGCAATTGGTGTAGCAGATAAAGTAGCTATGATGAAATATTCTGTATTTAGTGTAATTTCACCTGAAGGTTGTGCAGCTATTTTATGGGGTGATGGAAGTAAAGCAGAAACAGCTACAAAAGCTCTTAAGATTAGTGCTGAAGAACTTAAAGAATTAGGTCTTATTGATGATATTATAGATGAACCTTTAGAAGGTGCTCATAGAGACCCTAAAAAAGCAGCCGAAAATTTAAAAAATTATTTCTTAAAAAGTGTAGATGAACTTAAAAATCTAAGTATGAATGAATTAATCCAAAAAAGATATGAAAAATATCTAAATTACGGAAAATATAAAGAACAATGAAAATAAGAATATACTATGAAGATACCGATGCTGGTGGAGTAGTATATCATACAAAATATATCGCTTTTTGTGAGAGAGCAAGAAGCGAAGTTTTCTTTCAACATGGAATAAAATTTGATGAAGATGGATTTGTAGTAAGAGATTTGCAAGCTACATTTTATTCTCCTGCAAAACTAGGTGATTTAATAGAAGTAAAAACTACAGTAGATTCAATAAAAAGAAGTTTTGTGAATATAACTCAATCAATATATAAAGAAGATAAATTATTATTTGAAGCAAAAATTAAACTTGTTTTTTTAAGAGATTGGAAAGTTTCTACAATACCTAAAGATTATATAGATATACTTAATGAACTCTCGTGAAATAGGTAATATAGCAGAAAACAAAGCTATTGAATTTTTAGAAAATCAAAAATTTATTATAATAGATAGAAATTTTTATACAAAATTTGGAGAGATTGATATCATAGCTAAAAAAGATAATGTCTTACATTTTATAGAAGTAAAAAGTGGTAAAAATTTTCAATCTATTTATAATATAACACCTACAAAAATGAAAAGAATTATAAAGTCTATAGAAGTTTATTTAAAAAAATATAAACTCCAAAATCCATATCAAATAGATGCAATAACTATTGATAATGGAAAATTAGAGTTTATTAAAAATATTAGCTTCTTTTAGCATAAAAGTCTGATTTAAATTCTTTAAATCTACTTTCTAAAATAGCTTCTCTAGCTTTTCTTACTAAAGTAAGATAATAATGAAGATTATGAATACTTGCAAGTCTAAAATAAGTAAGTTCTTTTGCTTTAAATAAGTGATTTAGATAACCTCTTGAATAATTTCTACAAGTATAACAATCACACTCATGATCTATTGGATTATCATCAAGTTTATATTTAGCTGCTTTTATATTAAGTCTTCCAAAAGATGTGAATAAAGTACCATTTCTTGCATTTCTAGTAGGCATTACACAATCAAACATATCAACACCTCTATCGATTGCTTCTATAATATCTTCAGGAGTTCCTACACCCATAAGATATCTTGGTTTGTTTTCTGGCATATAAGGAGTTGTAGCTTCTATAGTATCATACATTGCTTGGTTTTCTTCACCTACACTAAGCCCTCCTATAGCAAATCCATCAAAACTTTTTCCTTGATATTCTAAACTTACAAGTTCAGTAGCAGATTGAGCTCTATATTTGAAGTTTGTACCACCTTGAATGATGGCAAAAACATTATTTTTAGCACCTTTATTGATATGATGAACTAAACTTCTATAAGCCCAGTCAGTAGTTCTTTTTATAGAAAGTTCAATCCTTTCAGTTGTATTAGGTAGAGCAATCAAATCATCTAATACCATCATAATATCACTATTTAAATTATATTGAATATCTATTACTTTTTCTGGTGTAAAAAAATGTTTACTTCCATCTATATGCGATTTAAATCCTATTCCATCCTCATTTTGTTTCATATTTTGGCTTAGAGAAAATGCTTGAAATCCACCACTATCAGTTAAAAAAGAGTTTGGATAGTTACTAAATTTATGTAGTCCACCAAAATGTTTGATAGTTTCATCATTAGGTCTTAGATATAAATGATAGGTATTTGCTAAAATAATTTTTGTATTTAAAATTTCTGTCATATCTATCATATCTAAGCCTTTAACACTTGCATTTGTTCCTACAGGCATAAATATAGGAGTTTGTATAGTAGAATGTTCAGTTACTATCTCACAAGCTCTGGCTTTTCCATCTGTTTTTTGGAGAGTAAATTTCATTAGTTACCTTTTTTGGTATAATTTTATCAAAAAAGGTAAGATTTGAATAGAGTATTAATTTTAGCTCAAGGTAAAGAAGCTACAAATTTTATCTCTTCAATTGTTAAAGATTATATAAATGTTGCTGAATTTGATGTTATATATCAAAATGAAAGTGATATTTTAGATGATTTTAGAGTTGATGGGATTAATTTTTATAAAATTTCTTTTAATTCATTTATAAACTTGAGTTTTTTCCAACAAAAAGATTATTCCAAGATTATTATTGTAATAAAAAATAAATTTTTTGCATTAAATGCATTAGAAGCTATAGGATATTTTACAAAAAAAAATATAGTAGCTGAATTTGTGGATTTTTGGAATACAGATATTCATATGGAAAATGTAAATGTGATACATATTCCAAATATTATTAATGCTACTTTAATAGACTTACTTCCTAATGTACCTGTGTTTGCTAGAAATATAGGGCTTGGAAGAGAAGAAATTATGCAAGTTGAAGTACCAGCTGGAAGTGCATTTGTACATAGAAATATAGAAATTTTAAATAATGAGGGTAAAGGAAAGTGGAAAATTGTAGCTGTTTATAGAAATGATACATTAATTATTCCAAATAAAATAACAACTACAAGACCTTATGATAAACTGATTATAGTAGGAAATGCACAAGTTTTAAAAGATATTTATAAAAATATCAAAAAAGAGGTGGGATTATTTCCAGCACCATATGGAAATAATATATATTTATTTATTGATAGAAAAAATATGTCTCAATATGAGGTAAGTAGATTATTAAAGTCGTCTATTTATCTTCAAAGAAAATTAAAATCAAAAAAATTAATTATTAGAATTATAAATCCTAATTTACATACATTTGATAAATTAGAGAAGTTTCCAAATATTGAAGTATATGTAGATTATCATCTTCAAGATGTTCAAGAAGTTATTATGAAAGATTTATTAAAATTTAGTATAGGTCTTTTAGTATTAGACAATAAATTTTATTATAAAAATATAGATTTTTTATTAAAAATTAAAAAACCTTTTTTAAAAATTGGAGATGAAAGTATTAAAAAATGTACATCAACAGCACTTATTTTAAGAGAAGAAGAGAGTGTAGCTGAGATTAGTCCTGTTGTATTTGATATCTCTTCTCAGTTAGAGACAAAACTTAGATTTTTAGATATGGACCCAGAAAATGTAAAACTTGAGAAAAAAGAGATTACAAAATATTATGAACATTTAGCACAAATATATTTTTATAAAAATGTAGAATTTATAATGAATTCTAAAAATTTATTATTTGAACTTAAAAATATGGAAAATTTATGTTTTTTTGTTCCATTTAATAGTAAAATTCCAAGAAATAAATTTTTATCATATCTTTTCCCTGATAATAAAAAGATAGAGCTTTTATTAGATAAATATAATCAATTTATGATACCAACAAAGGATTAAAATGAAAGTAACAGTAACAACACCAAATAAAACATATGATATTTTAATAGATGAGTTAGCAGATATAACATTAGATACAAAAGTTGGGATTATTACAAATCCAACAGTTAGTGGATTACATATAAAAAAATTATTATCAAAGTTAAATGCAAAAGAGACTCATATCGTAACTTTACCAGATGGTGAAGAATATAAAAATTTTGAATCTATAAATTTTGGATTAGATAGACTTTTTGATGCTAAATTTGATAGAAATTCTGTGTTAATAGCTTTTGGTGGTGGAGTTATTGGTGATATGACAGGATTTATGGCTAGTATTTTTTTAAGAGGAATTAAATTTATTCAAATTCCAACTACGCTTTTATCAATGGTAGATAGTAGTGTAGGTGGAAAAACAGGAATAAACAATAAATATGGAAAAAATTTAATAGGAGCATTTTATCAGCCAGAAGTTGTATATATAGATCCAAGTTTTTTAGATACTTTACCAAAAAGGGAATTTTCAGCAGGTATGGCTGAAGTTATTAAAATGGCTGTAATGTTTAATAAAGAATTTTTTGAAGGTATAAAAAACAACTCTCTTAGTATTGCCGAAATTATTAAAAAAAGTGTAGAAACAAAAGCAGATGTAGTAAGTCAAGATGAAAAAGAAAAAGGTATTAGAAGTGTATTGAATTATGGACATACTTTTGGACATGTAATAGAAAATCTAACAAATTATTCTACATATCTACATGGAGAAGCTGTAGCTATTGGTATGGTGATGGCAAATAGATTAGCCGTAAAACTAGGGTATTTAAGTGAAAATGAAGAAAAAGAGATTAAAGAGGTTTTAAAAAACAACGATTTACCTGTATATTATAAGATTGAAAATGTGGAAGATTTTTATGAGCATTTCTTCGCTGATAAAAAAACTTTAAATAACTCTATTAAATTTATTATTCCAAACGGTATAGGTAATTATAAAATAGTAAAAGATATAGATAAAGATGTTATTATTGATGTATTAAAGGAATTTAGTTGAGAGTATTTTTTTTAATTTTAATTTTTATTAGTACTATTGTTGCTCAAAATAATACAACAAATGTAGTAGAAGAAAATTTAACTTTAAAGAATATACAACAACAAATAAAACAAATAGATGCTAGATTAGCTACTTTAGATTTTTATATTAAATATGAAAATTATCAAAAATTATTAGAGTTAAAACATAAATTAGAAGTTTTAAAAACTAAAATTTATAAATTAACTAGAAAAAGTAAAAATAAAAAGATAATAGATGAAATAGATAGATTAAATCTACAAAAAATTGCTTATCAAAAGCAATTAGAAATTATGAGTGGTGGAAAAGATAATCTTTTTGATTCTATTATTTCTCTAAAACCCCTTCCAAAACCTTTTAATATTACAAATCCTTTTGGGATTTTTAGTGCGATTAGTTATATTAAAAATTTAAATGATATTTTAGAGAGATATAATAAGAAATATAAAGAATTAGATGATATCTTAGAATTATTACAAAAAAAACGAGAAATAATGAAATCTTTAGGGATGGATACTTCTAATTTAGAAAAAACTATCCAAGATTTTGAATTAGCTAAAAATATTTATTATTCAAAGTTAACACAATTAAAAACAGAAGCTACTTTATATAAACAAACTATGAAAGATGAAGAAAAAGCTCAAATAAATAAACTTATTACATTAATTATTACAATTTTCTTATCTATTTTATTTTTTACATTAGTTAAATTAGGTTTTAGAAAATACGCAAATAATTTAGAAAATATTTATTTGATTAATAAAATTATAAATTTTCTAAATTTTACGGTTGCTGTACTTATTATTGCATTTTTTTATATTGAAAATGCTACATATTTGATTACTATCTTAGGATTTGCTTCAGCAGGGATTGCTATTGCAATGAAAGATTGGTTTATGAATATTTTTGGATGGTTTGTTATTTTAATCACTGGTAACTTTAAAGTAGGTGATAGAATCAAGGTAGTACTTCAAAATGGACAAGTAGAAATTGTAGGAGATGTAGTAGATATTACAGCAAATAGGATAGTTATACATGAAGATGTAACTTTAACAACTTATGATACAAATAGAAGAGCAGGAAGAATTGTTTTTATTCCTAATAATGTAATTTTTGTAAATCCTATATTTAATTATACCCATAATGGCTTAAGAGCTGTTTGGGATGGGATAGATATTGTTATTACTTTTGATTCAAATTATAAAAAAGCTGAATATTTAGCAAAAGAGATTACTAAAAAGTATTCTAAAGGATATACAGATATTACTAGAAAACAATTAAATAAGCTTAGAAATATTTATAATATCAAAAATACTCAAGTTGAGCCTAGAATCTTTACTTTTATTGGTGAATATGGAATGGTTATTAGTTGTTGGTATTTAAATAATTATGCTACATTAAATTTAAGAAGTAAAATAAGTGCAGAAATTTTTGATGCATTTTTAAAAGAAGATGATATTCATATCGCTTATAATACAATGGATATAAAGTTAAAAAATGAACAGATTAATAAAATTAAAACATCTTTATAATCTAAAACTCTTAGGTGAAGAGTATTTTGAAGGATTTGATGTAAAAGATATTAAAATAGAAATGCCTGAAAGTTTAAAAGAATTACAAAAAATAGTATCTGGATGTCATCTTTGTAATCTTTCTAAAACTAGAAATAATATAGTATTTGGAGAAGGAAATCCTAAAGCTAAATTAATGTTTATAGGTGAAGCACCCGGACGAGATGAAGATTTGCAAGGTAAACCTTTTGTAGGTAGAAGTGGTGAAGTACTTACAAAAATGATAGAAAATGTTTTAGGGCTTAGTAGAGATGAAGTATATATAGCAAATATAATAAAATGTAGACCACCACAAAATCGTGATCCAGAACTTAGTGAAGTAGAGAATTGTAAAGGATATCTTTTAAAACAAATTGAGATTATAAAACCTCAAATTATTGTTACTTTAGGTAGAATTGCATTTAAATATTTATTGAATGATGATACACCTATTACAAAAGCAAGAGGTAAAATTTATGATTTTAAAGGGATAAAAGTTATTCCAACATTTCATCCTAGTTATTTACTTAGAAACCCATCTAAGAAAAAAGAAGCAATGATTGATTTAAAGTTTATTAAGGAGTTTTTATGAGAATTATATTTATATTTTTGTTTGTATTAAATTTATTTGCAAATGAGAATATTAAAACAGATAGTGAAATTAAGTTGAATTTACCAGAGTTAAATGAAGAAGAAATTACAAGTGATGATATATTTGATAATAGTGATGAATATCAAATGAATATAGCAGTATTTTTAGATAAACAGAAGTTTTTTAAATTTATACCTAATATTTTGAATTCAATGAATGCATATATGATTAAAAAAGATATAAATTATCATATTAAATTATTTAATTTAGATAGTAATCTAACAGAAAAATTAGATGAAGTTACAAAAAATTATAAATATGTGTTTTTATACTCAACTTCAACAAAAGATATTAATGTTACTCAAGATTATCCAGGAACATACTTTTTTATACCTACTTTAAATAAAAATCAATCAAATATAAGACTTAATGATGTGTATTTTGGAGGGATTAATTATAAACAACAAATAAATAAATTAAATCAATATATTACAGATAGTACATTAGTAATATATAATGCTAAAAGTGACCTTTCAAAATATATTACACAAGTTATAAATAATACAATTATTAATTATCCAGTGAGAAATATTCAATATCCTATTTATGGAAATTATAAAACTTTTAATAAACGTTATGTATATCTGAATACATCTGCTATTAATAGTGTACAAATATTATCTAATTTCACTTATCATAAAGTGGAGACAAAATCTATTTTATCAACGCAATTAAATTATACTCCTATATTGTTTTTATTAACAAACTCTGATGATACAAAAGATTTGATAATAGCAAATTCGATTTTTAATATTAATAATATAATAGAAGATAATAATTTTAATTTGGGTAATAATATAGATTTTAACTGGCTAAATTATACTACATCTACTTTATTAAATGTAGCTTATAATATAGAAACAAAAACAGATGATATCCATTATTTAAATGATTTTGATTTATATATGTTTTTTAATCAGGTAGATTATAAAACAAATTTATATAGAATTTTCCAAAAAGGATTTATACAAATAGAAAATTAGTTTTTTTGGTATAATTACAAAAAATTTAAAGGTAAAAAATGAAAAAAATTTTGATATTACTATTTGTTTTAGTAAATTTTATTTATGCAAAACAAGAAGCAAGGCTTAATGATTATTTAAAATTTATAAAAGTTGTTAATATTATTGAAAAATATTATGTTGAACCTCTTAGTACAAATCAAATTGTTGAAAAATTATTAAAAGGTGGAATAGCTGAGCTTGATGCACATTCATCTTTTTTAGATAAAAAAGGGTATAAAGAATTAAAAGTAACAACAAATGGTGAATTTGGAGGGCTTGGTATTGTAGTAGGTATGAAAAAAGGGGTTCTTACTATAATATCTCCTATAGATGATACTCCAGCTTTTAGAGCAGGTGTAAAAGCTAATGATATTATTTTAAAAATTAATAATAAAGCTACTATTGATATGACTTTAGATGAAGCTGTTAATCTAATGAGAGGTAAACCTGGAACAAAAATCACACTTACTTTAGTAAGAGATGGAAAACCAGTTGTTGTTCATATTACAAGAGCTATTATTAAAGTAAAATCAGTAAAATCTTATGATTTTAAAGATTATCCAACTATTAAATATATTAGAATCTCTTCTTTTGATAAGAATGTTGTGTCTTCATTAAAAGATATTATGTCAAATTTAAAAGGTAAAAAAGGTTTAATAATTGACCTTAGAAATAATCCAGGAGGGTTATTAACTCAAGCTCTTGGAACATTAGATATGTTTATTGATGATGGTAAACTTTTAAGTGAAAAAGGTAGAAGTGCTAGAGAAAATCAAACATGGTATGCACATTCATCAGGAACTTATAGTAAAATTCCAATTGTAATTTTAGTAAATGGTGGAAGTGCTAGTGCTAGTGAAATTGTAAGTGGTGCTATGCAAGATCATAAAAGAGCTATTATTGTAGGTGAAAAAACATTTGGAAAAGGTAGTGTACAAGCTATTATTCCTATTAATGCTGATGAAGCTGTTAGACTTACAATAGCTAGATATTATCTTCCAAGTGGTAGAACTATTCAGGCTGTAGGAGTTACTCCAGATATAAAAGTAGTTCCAGCTAAAGTTACACCTATTAAAAATCTTGGAATTGATATTAAAGAAAGTGAATTAAAAGCACATTTAAAAGCTGAATTACAAAAAATTAATAAAAAAAGAATAGTTAAAAACATAAAAGAAAAATATAAAAAGATTGATGGAGATAATCAACTTCAAACAGCTGTTGATATCCTAAAAGCTTTAATTATAGAAAAGGAGAAATAAGTGAAAAAAGAACTTTTATATGAAGGAAAAGCAAAAAGAATTTATGCTACAGAAAATCCAAATGAAGTTATTTGTGAATATAAAGATGCTTTAACAGCTTTTAATGGTGAGAAAGCATCATCTGAAGAAGGAAAAGGTGCTTTAAATTTAGCAATTACAACTGTGATTTTTGAAGCTTTAGAAAAAGCAGGTATTCCAACACACCTAATTAAAAAATTAAGTGATACTGAACAACTTGTAAAAAAATGCGATATTATATTAATTGAAGTAGTTGTAAGAAATATTGCTGCAGGTAGTTTAGCAAAAAGACTTGGACTTAAAGAAGGTGAAAAATTACCTTTTACTATAGTAGAATTTTATTATAAAAAAGATGAACTTAATGATCCATTAATTAATGATGATCATTGTATGATTTTAGGTCTTGTAGATGATAGAAAAGAGCTTGATTTACTTAGAGAATATGGTTTAAAAGTTAATGATTTCTTATGTGAGTTTTTTGATAAAGCTGGAATGACTTTAGTTGATTTTAAAATTGAATTTGGAAAAGATTCTCAAGGAAATATCATTTTAGCCGATGAGATAACACCAGATAGTTGTAGATTATGGGATAAAGAAACTGGTAAAAAAATGGATAAAGATATTTTTAGACAAGATTTAGGTGATTTAAAAGCAGCTTATGAAGAAGTTTTAGAAAGGATAGCAAAATGAAAGTAGTAGCAAATATATTTTTAAAGACAGGAGTTTTAGACCCTCAAGGAAAAGCAGTTCATCATGGTTTAGATGCACTTGGATTTACAGGTGTAAATGATGTTAGAGTAGGTAAACAAATTGTAATTGATATTGATACTGATGATGAAGCAAAAGCAAAAGCAGAAGTTGAAGAAATGTGTGAGAAATTATTAGCAAATACAGTTATTGAAAATTATGAAGTGGAAGTAAAAAAATGAGAGTTTCAGTAGTAGTATTTCCTGGGACAAACTGTGACAGAGATACTAAATGGGCATTTGAAAAAATTGGTGCTAATGTAGAATTTGTATGGCATCATGAACATGATTTAAAAAATCCTGATTTAGTAGTACTTCCAGGAGGATTTAGTTATGGTGATTATTTAAGAAGTGGTGCTATTGCTAGATTTTCTCCAATTATGAAAGAAGTAGTAGAATTTGCTAATAAAGGTGGATATGTATTAGGTATTTGTAATGGATTTCAAGTATTACTTGAGTCACATCTATTACCTGGTGCAATGAAAAGAAATGAAAATCTTCATTTTATTTCTAAACATCACCATTTAAAAGTAGTAAATAATGATAATAAGTTTTTAAGAAATTTAGAAGTTGGTGAAATTGTAAATATTCCTATAGCTCATGCAGAAGGTAACTATACTCCTGAAAGTGAAGAAGCATTAAAAAAACTTTGGGATAATGGACAAGTATTACTTCAGTATGTTGATGAAAAAGGGGAATTATTAAATCCTAATGGAAGTGCAGATTCAATTGCTGGTATTTGTAATGCAAGCAAAAATGTATTTGGACTTATGCCTCATCCAGAAAGAGCTATGCAATCTATATTAGGGAGTGAAGATGGTGTAAGAATGCTTACATCATTTTTAGATAAGTAAATGAAAAAAATTCTTCTATTTTTACTTATTCCCCTTTTTCTTTTTGCATATAAGATAGAGATAAAAGAGTGGAATAAAAAAGATACTTTTTATGGTTTTTTAAAAGCGAATCATATACCTTTTTCTTTATATTATAAGTTACCAAAAAAAGTTCAAAAACAATTAGCTTCAATTCCATTAAATAGTGATATCTATTTATTAAAGAATGGAAGTGAAATAAAACAAGCATTAATCCCTTTTAATGATAAAGAACAATTACAAATTATTAAAATAGGAAAAGCATATACTACAAAAATAGTTCCTATTAGATATTCTGTAGAAGATAAAACAGCACATATTAATATAAATAATTTTATCTCGTATGATGTATATCATGCGACTAAAAACCCATATTTATCAAAAAAACTTACAAAAATTTTTAGTGATAGAGTAAACTTTAAAGCTTTACCAAAAAATACACAGATTGATTTATATTATAAAGTAAAGAGTAGATTTGGAAAAATTATAGATACAGATATTATTTATGCAAATATTAAAAATAGATATTATGATATTAGTGCATATAAATATACTGATGGTAGATATTATGATAAAAAAGGAAGAAGTCTAAAAGGGATGTTTTTAGCATATCCTTTAAGATTTAAAAGAATTTCATCACCATTTGGAATGAGATTTCATCCTATTTTACACAAATGGAGAATGCATGATGGAATTGATTTTGTAAATAGAGTAGGTACTCCTATTCATGCAGTTGCTGATGGTAGAATTATTTATAAAGGTTGGATTAGAGGATATGGAAATGTTGTGAAAATTAAACATAAAGAAGGTTATATAACTCTTTATGGACATTTACATGGATTTGCACATATCAGAAATGGTCAATATGTAAGACAAGGCCAAACTATTGCATATTTAGGTAATACTGGTCGTAGTACAGGACCACATTTACATTTTGGTGTTATGCATCATGGTAAATGGATTAATCCAGTAAAAATCAGAAAATCTGTTAAAGTTAGATTATATGGAAAAAGAAGAAAAAGATTTTTAGCTTATGCAGAGCAAATAGATGAAAAAATGAATCAAAAGGTAGCTAGTAAATGAGAATAATTTTACTTTTTATTGCTACTTTTCTTTTTGCTAATGAAAGACTTTTGATTACAAAATTTGAAGATTTAAAGCCATATTATTATAATCATCAAATAGTAAATTTAAAACTTAAAATTATTAGTGCAGATAATGGAAATATTAAAGTATTTGATGATCAAAATAATACTTATAAAGTATATGACAATAATATTAGTTATATATCAAATATATCTTTTGAATTAAATAATACTTTTCCTATTTTTCATGTAGCTCTTTTTAAAAATGGTGTATTATTAGCACAAAATAATATATTAATTGATTCTAGAATTAGAAGATTATATCCTCCTAAGAATTTTTGTGGTATTGTTGCTGAGGATTTCAATATTAGTGATAAAATTTTAACTAACTATGATAATATGAATAATATGGTTTATTGGAATATTCACGCTAAAAATGGAAATTTAGATAATTTTCATTTAAATTTTAAAAATGAAAAACTATATTTTTTAGATAAAAATGGTTCTTCTTCTACATATTCTTATTCAGCTTTAGTTCCTATAAATCAATATCATTTTTCTTTTAGTTATTTTAATGTAAATTCAGAAAAATATAAAACGATTAGTTTTTCTATAAAACTTAAAAATGAAACAGTAAGTACTCAAACAGATATTAAACCTATGAGTAAAAATAATATTTTTATTATTAATGTATTATTAGGTATTATTATTTTATTATGGGTAGTTTTATATATTTATAGAAGAAGTTGGATATATATAATCTTGATTTTAATGAGTATAGGGGCTATAGTGTTTTTTAATATGCCTAAAAAAGAAGTAGTGTTACATAAAAATACAGCTATTCATATTTTACCTTTTGAAAAATCTACAGTTTTTGTTATTGTAAATAATGATACTAAGGTAAAAGTTTTGATGAATAAAGATGGATGGAATAAAATAGAATTTAATAAATATATAGGATGGGTGAAAGATGAGTAAATACTGGATATTATTTCAAAATTTTGTAATATTTTCTATTGCAGCTTTTTTAATGAAAATAAATCAAAAAAATGAATTAAAATATAGAAAATGGGCAGCTAAAAAATCAATACCTACTTTTATTTCAGATATTGAAATAGAGGGGGAAATAGATAAGAGTGTAGATTTATATGTAAGTAATCATCAAAATATGGTAGATATTCCTATTATAGAATATATTTTAGATGATGTAGATTTATCTTGGGTAGCTAAGAAAGAACTAGGTGATCTGTTTTTATTTGGTAATCTACTTACAAAAAGTGGTGCTATTTTAATACAAAGAGAAGATAAAAAATCTTTAATTGAACTTTTAAAATCTAGTAAAGATAGATTAGATAAAGGTAAAAAATTAGTTATATTTCCTGAAGGTACTAGAAATAAAAATCCTAAAAAATTATTGCCTTTTAAAGCTGGAACAAAAATGATAGCTGAGAAATATGGATTAAAAGTACAACCTATTTTATTATTAGGTATAGATGAAATAGTGACATTTGATCCTTTTAAAATAACAAAAGGTAAATTAAAAGTAGTTTTTTTAAAAGCTAGAACTGCTCAGAAAAAAACTGATTGGTATGAAAATATGGAAAAAGAGATGCAAGAAATTGTAGATAATTATTATAAGGATAAAAAATGAAATTACAAACAGCATTAGCAATAGGTACAGGTGGATTTATAGGTGCTATTTTAAGGGCTTATATTTCTGGTGTGGTAAATGAACATTTTTCACATAATATTCCTTTTGGTACATTAGCTGTAAATTTATTGGGTAGTTTTATATTAGGAAGTTTATTCGCTTATTTTACTTATACTCAAGTTTTTTCTGTACATATGAAATCATTACTTTCTACAGGAATGATGGGAGCTTTAACTACATATTCAACATTTGCAATGGAAACATTTTTTTTGATTAATGGTGGTATGTTTGTTAGTGCTTTATCTAATATGGCTTTAAACTTATTTGGAACTATTTTAATGGCAGGGGCTGGATTTAAACTATTTGAATCTTTATTAAAATAAAATTCTACCTAGAATTAACATATTCTAGGTAATAGTTCCCCTTTTGGTAAATCTATATATCTTTTTGAGCCATAAGGTGATTTTAATATCACTTTATTTCCACTTACTACTTCACCTATAATTGAAGCATTTTGATTAAATTGTTTTAATATTTCAAGTGCTTTTTGACTGTCTTCTTTTGAAGTAGCTAAAATAAAAGTTCCTTCATTTGCTAAGTCCATAGGCTCAAATCCAAAAATTTCGCATAAACCAATTACATCATCATCTATCGGTAAGTTTTTTTCTTCTATTTCGATAGATACATTACTAGCTTTACTCCACTCATTTAAAACAGCACTTATTCCACCTCTTGTAGCATCTCTAAGGGCTTTTATATTTATATTGTTTTTGATTAAGCTTTCTACTTCTTCCCATAATAATTTACAATCACTTTTAGTCTCAGTTTCTACATCATATCTATGAGCCATTATTACAGTTCCGTGTTTTGCAATATCACGACTAACTAGTATCACATCACCTTCTTTTAAATTATGAGCAGAAATTCCTTCTTTTTGTATTTCACCTATTCCTGTTGTGTTTATAAATACTTTATCACATGTTCCTTTTGGTACTACTTTTGTATCACCACATACAATTTTAACACCAATCTTATCAAGTTCTTTTTTTTGTGATAGAACTATTTTTTCTAAAGTTTCATATTCAAGTCCTTCTTCTATTATAAAACTACAACTTAAATATTTAGGTTTTGCACCCATCATAGCTAAATCATTACAAGTACCAACAATACTAAGTTTTCCTATATCTCCTCCATTAAAAAATAATGGACTTACAGTAAAACTATCTGTAGTAAAAGCGATTTTGTTA
>Ga0256843_1000864_pt1 | contig 24978 bp, 18 predicted proteins | sample AlvinellametaG_FD_191572 | JGI IMG/M metagenome (GOLD analysis project Ga0256843, IMG submission 191572) | Pompeii worm associated microbial communities from hydrothermal vent at the East Pacific Rise, Pacific Ocean - Alvinella | ecosystem: Host-associated > Annelida > Integument > Unclassified ... | reverse complement strand
AAAAGGAAAGCTTTCGGTAACGGCTTTTTTATTGAGACAGTAATCTCTAAATATTTCGATATTCATAATACAATTTTGGTCTAAGATACAAAAAAAGTGCTTTGATTGTTCAAAGCACTTTTTGGTTTGTCGTGTTGTTTGTTGTTGTTGCTGTTTGTTGTTGTGATTGGTTGTTGTTATTACGAATTAAAATTTGGCATTAAATCCCAATCCGAAAACTTCTTTTACTTGCAAATCTTGCAAAGCATTGTCGTCATATAATAAGTGTAAACCTAGATTTGCTGAAATATATTTATTTACAGACATCACTAAGTTCATTTGATAATCAACATCTACATTTTCGGGATGATCAAGGTAGTTTGAGTATAAACCTAAAATATTTTCCATTGAAATATTTTTCATCAAGTTTAATTTATAGTAACCATTGATTGCCATACCTACTTCATAACGTAAATTCTCTCCGGGATCAACACCATAAGCACCTACTGCTGATAAGGTATCGTCCATTACAAAAGTCATTTTTGAAGTGGCAGGCGCAAAATTTACTTTTAAATTATCCGATTTTTTCCATAACATACCAGGACCAAAGTTTAAGTATGCGGGAGCAAATAATTTTGAAGTAACTGCGGCAGGAGTTGTGCTATAATTAAAACCATCTGTCATTTGTGTTTTAAAATCACCAAAAAATGAATAATACCATAATTTGCTTGCTTGTTTACCGTAAACAGTATTGATTTCGAAACGATCATCCGTTTTTTTAGTAGCATCGCTAATGCGACTTAATCCATAAGCAGCGATAATTTTAGTATCCCAAACTGATTTGTTTTTTTTGTAGTTTAAATCGTAGTTGATCAAGCCGTTTAGTGATAAAGAATTTTCACCTCCTTTTATCCATTTATCAAAAGATGCTTGGTTAAACATCAAACTGAAATTACCTCCTTTTTTCCATGCTTTCGCTTCTTCTTTTTTATCTTGCGCTTGCGTTGTTACAACCAACAGCAAAGCAAATAAAATCATAATTTTTTTCATTATTCAGTGTGTTTTTAATTTATTGTTGCGCAAAACTACAAAAAAAATATATATAACTGCAACTTTTTTGTGAAATTCATATTTATGCATTATATTTTCTTTTCCTATATTGATGTGCTGCTCAAACATATTTTGTCTATCGCGCAAAAGTAGCAATTAACCGGTAACAATTTAGCACTCATTTAAAACATAGGGCAAGTGATATCATAATTTTATTTTATTACACAACAAAACTAAATCCTTTGCTAGTCAGGGAAAAATCCCCATTTTTCTCACTCTTTCGGGTGGTACTTTACGTGTTTATCCACAAAATATGACATATGCCACACTATGATGCAGTGAAATAACCATTTAAAAAAATTAAATTGTGTTAATAAAACTACTTTTGAACCAAAATAACACTAAAAACACCTAAGATAAGTAAGACTTTAATCAGGTTGTAAAAATAGTAATACTTGGTGGAAGATTTTGCATTAAAAAAAACTAAAAGCCCAATAAAATACAATAACAAGAAAATGTAAAAAAAGTATTTCATATTGCCAATAATAGCAAACCGATTTAAAATTACTATTGGAATGAGTAATAAAATACTTGTGATTAAAATAATAATTTTACTCTTTCTCTCGCCATATACAATGGGAATAGTTTGGCTTCCTTTGACCAAATCACCTTTAATACTAATCATATCTTTAACCAGATCTTTAATCAATAATAGCAAAAACAAAAAGACGGCATGCCAAAAAATAAAGGCGTTAAACAATTTAAAATACAAGAATATGCCAAAAAAAGGGAAAATACTTAACACTGTCATCCAAATATTACCAATAAAAGTTTTAGTGCTTATTTTGTGAGAGTAAAACCAAATTAAAAAAATATAAACACTAAAAAATAAGGCAGCTCTATACGAAATAAATCCGGCAAAAATAACTGCCAAAATATTGAATGAAAAGTATAGATATAAACGTTTTCGTTGTGCTAATTGCTGTTCTAACAAAGTTTTTTTAGGACGATTAATCAAATCTTTTTTATAGTCGTAAAAGCTATTGATAATATACCCCGAAGCAACTGTAATAATGGTAGCCAAAAGTAATAAAACAAAATTTTCATCAAATAATAATTGGTAAAACCCCATTTTAGGGACAAAAATATATTTGGCTGTCAAAATAAAAGCTATCAGCAATAAAATAATATTTTGAACCCTTACCAAAGCAAAAAATCCAAGGAATTGCTTTACTATTCGGGATGAAATATTCATTTGATTAAATGTATCTGATTAAAATCGATAGACTACTTGTAGTTTGTAGTCTTTGAGTTGTTCTTTTACTTTGTCATAATCCTCGGCAAATCCTAATACATAGCCACCACCTCCTGAGCCGCAAAGTTTTAAATAATAATCATCTGTCTCGATACCTTTTTTCCAAATGCCACGCATATTGTGCGGAATCATGGGTGTAAAATGACTGTAAGCCGTTGTAGATAACTGTTTCAGATTGCCAAATAAAGATTTTACATCGCCTTTTAAAAAATCTGTAACACAGGCGTCGGTATATTTGATAAATTCGGTTTTGAGTGTTTTTCTAAAACCTTCATTTTTCATTTTTTCCATAAATATTTCGACCATATCACCTGTTTCACCAACTTGTTCCGAGTCGATTAAAAACACAGCACCTTTTCCTAATTTTTGTGAAGGGATACCGGTTGCTTCAATATCTTTGGGTGATTGAATTAAAATAGGAATACTTAAATAACTGTTTAAAGGATCCAAGCCCGAACTTTTACCATGAAAAAAACTTTCCATCAAACCGAAAATTTCTTTTAGTTTGAGTAATTTTTCACGAGTCAAATTTTCAAGAACTGTAATTTTATTGGTAGCGTATCGTTCATATATCGAAGCTACTAAGGCACCGGAACTGCCTACGCCATAGCCTTCGGGGATATTAGATTTAAAAAACAATCCGTTATCTAAATCCTGCTTAAATTGTGCAATATCCAGCTGTAACAAATCGGGGCGTTCTGCTTGCTTTTCGGCTAAGTAATCGGCAAATTTTCTAATTTTTCGATTAGAATCTGCGACTTGCACATCATTTAAGTTACCCAATTGCAGTCCGCCTTCATAGTGATTAAAGGGAATAGCAAGTCCTTTGGAATCTTTGATGATACCATATTCGCCAAACAATAATATTTTTGCGTAAAATAAAGGCCCTTTTTTCATTACAACTCGTTTTGTGCTACAAAGATACGCGAAATTCTTTAATTAAATACAGATTCTGCAAAACTAAAAAAATGCTAATTAAAGTACGCATCTATTTGTTGTTGTATAACGGCTTTTCTTTCCGCATCGGCAAAACTACCATTAATGGCATTGGTACTTAATTGATACAAATCGTTTTTTGATAAATTTAGCGCCTCGGTAACTGCCATAAAATTATCATTCATATAACCACCAAAATAAGCCGGATCATCAGAATTTACCGTAGCAACCAAACCTTTGTCAAGCATTATTTTAAGCGGATGATTTTTCATATCTTCAACTACCTTGAGTTTTAAATTGGATAAAGGACAAACCGTCAGAGCTATTTTTTCGGCAACTAATCTATCGACCAAATCGGCATCTTCTAGAGAACGGTTGCCATGATCAACACGATCAATTTTTAATAAATCAAGTGCTTCGTAAACATATTCGGCAGGACCTTCTTCACCGGCATGAGCCACTAATTTAAAACCCGCTTGCTTGGCAACGGCATATACTTTTTCAAATTTTGAAGGTGGATTACCTACTTCTGACGAATCTAAACCAACACCATCAATCCAACTGCTGTAAGGTAAAGCTTGTTCTAGGGTTTTAAAAGCCTCTTCTTCGGAAAGGTGACGTAAGAAACTCATTATCAATTTGTAAGTAATACCATATTTTTTTTTAGCATCTTCTAATGCATGATGAATTCCTTTGATAACCGTATCAAATGAAACACCTCTGTCAGTATGTGTTTGCGGGTCGAAAAATATTTCGGTATGCATTACATTTTCAGCATTTATTTTTTCTAAATATGCCCACGTTAGGTCATAAAAATCTTGTTCTTTAATCAAAACACTTGCGCCGGCATAATAAATATCTAAAAATTCTTGTAGGTTATTAAAATTGTAGGCATTTTTTACTTCATCTACCGATTTGTAAGGTAACTCTATATTATTTCGTTGCGCTATGGCAAACATTAATTCCGGTTCAAAACTTCCTTCAATATGCAGATGAAGTTCTACTTTGGGCATTTTTTTGATAAATGATTTTATGTCTTTCATAACCATAAATATTAAAATTTGACAAAGTTACATTTTTTTCTTATTTTTACACACACAAATAAAACAATTTTGAAATACGAGCAAGTAAAAACATTAAGAAAGGAATTAATACATCTTTTTGAAAATACACATGTTAAAAATAGAGATGAGCACAAGCAACTCATTAATATTATTAACGGATTTACCGGTTTGTATAAATTTATTACCATCTACGATTTTCATAAGAAGAAATTTGTTTTTCATCATGGGGTTACCCAAAATACAGGCTACGAGAATCAAGAATTTACAGTCGAAACTTTAAATAATGCCGAAGGCATCAAACCACATATTATTCATCCTACTGATATTGAACACAAACTACGCTACGACTTGGTGATGTATAAACTTTTGGCAGAAGGAGTCAAAATTGCCTCATTGGCTGATAGTTATGAAATTGTAATGCGCATTGTCCTGAAATCAGGCGATATTAAATCAGTCAGAAGACAAACCTATATTTTTGAAACCGATGACAACGGCACCCCAATGACACAACTAGATGTTTGGGAAGTTCTAAAAGATATCAATCCTTATGTAAAAGTGCGCTTAAATTATTCAGGTAAAGGCGTAACCAAACGTTTCTATCAGATTAATCGTGAATTATTAAAATTTCAAATTACCCAAAGACAAATTGAAATCATCAAACTCCGTCAACAAAGATTTGATAATAAACAAATAGCTGAAAAACTTAACGTTTCACCTAAGACTATTGAAAATCACATCCGTAGTTTAAAACTAAAAATTCAAGATTTTTATAACCAAAAAAATATTGATGAAAAAATTCAAAACATGAATGATATCATCCATTTTATCAAAACTTATGGCATTTTTTCATTTACAGCAAACTGCAACTAGGGATAACACCTAGTAAATAGATGGTTTTTGTCATTTTTATTGAGATTTTTGAAAGAATACACTTAAATATAACATTTGTACAATAATTATATGCATACATAAAGAATTAGCTGTCATTCATGATTATCATAACAAATTGATATTATTAAATATTACATTTGGACAAAATAAAACTAAAAATCATGAAAAAAACAACACTATTATTACTTACGCTACTATTGAGTTATGCAACTTTTTCGCAGACAGGCGGATTTAATTATAAAGCGCTACTTATTGATAACGGCACAGCCTTAAACACACAATCGGTAACACTTAAATTTACCGTACTGGAAAACGGCATCACATCCATATATCAAGAAACACAAACAACCACAACCGATGCTAACGGTATTGTTAGTGTTAATATTGGTGAAGGAACTGTTTTATCAGGCACTTTTTCAAGCATCAATTGGGGAAATAACCCACATTTTTTAAAAGTAGAAGTTGATACAGGCAGTGGTTTTGCCGATTTTGGCACTTCGGAATTCAAAACCGTACCTTATGCCAAATATGCCGACAAGGCAGGCAATGTATTTAGCGGTAACTTTTCTGACTTAAACGGCATACCTACAGGTTTGGCTGATGGTGATGATGTTAATGATGCCGACCATAGCACAACCAACGAGTTGCAAACATTAACTTTCGATAATAGCTCAAGACAATTAACTATCACCAACGGCAACTCTGTAACCATACCTGCAGGTAGTAGTACAGGTGGCGATGGTTGGGGGACTCAAGTAGCTGCAACCAACAACAGCATCAATGGCGATGGTACTAGCGCCAATCCACTAGGTGTAAACACAAGCGATGCCGTATTTAGTGGTTGGGACAAAAATGCCGCAGACGATTTCGACGGTAATTTTACACATCTAACAAATGTGCCGTCCGGCTTAGCCGATGGCGATGACGATACCCAACTCACCGATGCACAAATTGCTGCTATGGGTTATATCAAAAATGCTAATGATGCCGACCATGATGCCACTAATGAATTACAAACCTTAAATTTATCAGGTAATCAACTAAGTATTTTAAACCGAAATACTGTTACCTTTACAGGATGGGATACTGATGCTAGCGATGATTTTGACGGTAATTTTACACATCTAACAAATGTGCCTGCAGACTTAGCCGATGGCGATGATGATACCCAACTCACCGATGCACAAATATCTGCTATGGGATATATAAAAGATGCTAATGATGCCGATCATAGCACCAGTAATGAGTTGCAAACCATTAGTAAAAACGCTAGTAATGTAGTAACTTTATCAGATGGTGGCGGTAGTTTTACAGACGATGTGCTCACCGAAACACAAGTAGATAATTATGTATCTAATAACGGCTATTTAACCGCCGAAGTAGATGGAAGTACCACAAACGAAATACAAAACTTGAGCTTGTCATCCAATCAACTAACTATTTCAGACAGTAATACAATTACTTTTACAAACTGGGATACAGATGCTACCGATGATGTACAAAACCTAAACGACTTAAGCGACGCTAAAACACGCGGTAGCTCATACTTTATAGGACAAGACTGCGGTAATCATGATGCCGGGATTAATTTTAATGTTGGTTTCGGAAAAGAAGCCTTACAAAATAATTCTCGTGGAAAATATAATACCGCAATCGGTACTTATGCTTTAAAAACAAATGTTGGTTTTAATGGAGCTGTCGCTATTGGATATGGGGCTTTAAAAAATGCCAATAGTGCCACACAAAATCTTTTTAGCTACAACGTTGCCGTTGGTTATCATGCACTAATGGGAAGCGAAACTTCTGCAAATAATACAGGTACCTATAATGTTGCAATTGGCTCTAATACATTATACTATAACGAATCGGGAGCATCAAATGCTATCTTAGGACATAGTGCATTTTATAAGAATATATCAGGGAATTATAATGTAGGTGTTGGTAAAAGTGCGGGGCATCGGCATGAAACAGGAGATAAAAATGTATTTATTGGTTACAAAGCAGGATTTGAAAATCAATCAGGTAGCAGGAATGTGTTTATTGGCTACAGTGCAGGATATAACGAAACCGGAAGCGGTAAATTATATATTGCCGACTCCGATACGGCTACACCGCTAATTTATGGCGATTTTTATAACGATGAAGTTATAGTAAATGGCGATTTCGCGGCAACCGGTGGTTTGTGGGTAACTAAAAACTGTAGTGCTTCCAATGGACAGATTAATTTAACTGAAGAAGAAGGTAATGACGGAGCGCGTATATTATTTAAAAATTACTATGAAACAGATAATAAATGGACACTCTGGGGAAGAGCTGATAATACAGATGGGGACAGCTATTTTAATATACATTATTCAGGTGCAGGTGTAGGCAACGTTTTATCCGTTAGAGGAAACGGAAAAGTCGGTATCAAAAGAACACCCGTTACCAATACACTCGAAGTAAACGGCACCGCGTCAAAAAGCACCGCAGGCAGCTGGCTGGCTAATTCAGATAGAAGATTAAAAACCAAAATTAATACTATTAATCCCGAAAATGCACTACAAAAAATAAGAATGTTGCGTGGTGTTACTTATGAATGGAATGACAATAAAACAGGAAATATACGTCCAACAGGTATACAATACGGATTTATTGCACAAGAAATTATGGAAGTTTTTCCTAGCAAAGTAAGCAAAGATAATCTTGGCTACTATCAAACAGCTTATGGTGATTATGACCCACTTTTTGTACAAGCAATCAAAGCTCTAGATAAAAAAGTTAAAGAAGTTGAAAAACTACAAAATGAAGTTGACGAACTCAAAGCTCGTTTGGATAAATTAGAAAAATTAATAGAAAACAATAAATAATCATGAAAAAACTAGTAACATTATTAACCCTTTTAACTATCAGTTTTAGTTTCGGACAAACAACTATCAAAAAAAGCAGTCTTTCATCGGGAGGTGGCGTTGTTACACAAGGAAATATAACCATGTTATATACCGTTGGAGAAATTGCTGTACAAGAACAAACCGTTGGAACAGTACATTTGTCAGAAGGATTTATAGGTCCCGATATGGCAGCGCTTTTGGATATTGAAGACTATACCCAATTAGAAGGCGTCAGAGCTTATCCTAATCCGGTACAAAACAACTTAAATATTTCTTTATCTGATTATAACAATTACGAAATATATCTTTTTGACCTTAACGGTAAAGAATTGCTAACAGTTAACATCGAAGATGATATAGCCACCCAACTAAACCTGTCACAACTTAAAACAGGTATGTATATTATGACTATCATTGATAGAACGCATAAAAAAGCAACTACCATTAAAATTCAAAAATTATAATCTAAAATATTATTAAAATGAAAAAACAATTATTCTTATTACTAGCGCTTATTATTGGCACAACTACCTTTGCGCAAGGTGGATTTACAAATTACAAAGCTGTAGTTATTGACGGAGGCACAGCTCTTGCAAACCATTCCATAACCGTACGTTTTACCGTGTTACATGGCGCCACACAAGTGTTTCAAGAAACACAAACAACTACAACCGATGCTAATGGTATTATAACTTTAAACATTGGAGAAGCTAATCCAACACCTTGGTTTGCCATACAATGGAAACAATTAGGATTTTCTTTAAAAACCGAATATGATACAGGTAGCGGCTTTGTTGATATGGGCACACAGAACTTCCGCTTTATGCCTTATGCACAACATGCACGAACTGCATCAATTGCAGATGTTGCAGACGAAGTAGATTTTAACAACATAATAAATATCCCAGCAGACTTAGCCGACGGCGATGATGATACACAACTCACCGAAGCTCAAGTTGATAATTATGTAGCAAATAATGGCTATGCAACTGAATTAAATGATTTAAGTGATGCTAAAACTATATATAGCAGTGTATATGTTGGGAGTAATTCCGGTACAAATGATATCGGTATTGAAACCATTGGCGCCGGCACCGCGCAAACAGCAAATACCGGTTTAGGTAAATATGCATTAAAGGAAATTACAAATGGAAGAAGAAATGTTGCCATAGGAAGTAATGCGTTAAAAAATAATGTTTCAGGTGGTTTTAATATTGGATTAGGATCCGCAACACTAGTTAGTTTAACTTCCGGGAGTGGCAACGTTGCCGTTGGGGAATTTGCCGGTAGAGCCACAAATGGCAGTGGTAACATTTTCATAGGAAACTATGCCGGTTACAACGAATCCGGAAGTGATAAATTATATATAGAAAACAGCAGCAGTTCGACCCCATTAATTGGAGGTGATTTTAGTACTGATGAAGTGACCATCAATGGAACCCTAAAAATAACCGGAGGCACACCCGGATCCGGTAAAGTATTTACATCAGATACCAACGGAAAAGGCTCATGGCAAACCCCGGTTGATAATGACACCCATCTCACCGAAGCACAAGTAGATAATTACGTAGCAAATAATGGCTATGCAACTGAATTAAACGAATTGAGTGACGCCAAAACAGGGGGTAGCTCATACTTTATTGGAAATAATGCGGGAGCTAACGATGATGGTGCTACTAATTATAATGTTGGTTATGGTAGAGAAGCATTGAATGACAATGTTAATGGTAAATATAATACTGCCATTGGAAATTTCGCTTTAAAAACTAATGTAGGAAACAAAGGCAACACTGCCATAGGATATCAAGCTTTCATACATGCCAATAATTCATCTATTAGCAGTTTTGGATATAATGTTGCAGTTGGTTACAATACATTAAGAGGTAGTGCTACCGCTGCCAATAATACAGGGAAAAATAATACCGCTATCGGTGCTACATCATTATATAACAATACATCCGGAAGTAATAATTCTATATTGGGATTTAATGCGTTTAGAAATAATACCGAAGGAAATTATAATGTAGCTATTGGACGTAGCGCAGGATACCACAACCAAACAGGTAATAATAACGTTAATATTGGATACAATGCAGGATACAACAATCAAACAGGTGACTATAATGTATTTATTGGAAGTAGAGCCGGTTTCTTTGAAACCGGAAACAACAAGTTGTATATTGACAATTCCGATACATCAACACCGCTAATTTATGGTGATTTTAATTCCGATGAACTAACAATTAATGGTAGTTTAGCTATAAAAGACGGTACACAAGCAAACGGAAAAGTACTAGTTTCAGATGCAAATGGAAATGCCTCATGGAGCAATTCTTTGCCTAAACAAACTAAAACCATAAATTATGCACCTAACAATTTTACTGTTTATCGCAAAGATTATGATTTTAGGATAGGATATACATTTGCATATATTGTGAGTACCGCCACAGCTTCCAGATACTTAATGTTACCCTTTAATCTTCCACAAGGCGTAACAATAACAAATATTAAAATTTACTACAGAGATAATTCAACATCAAATTTAGAATTTGTTTTAAAAACAAAAAACATTTCTAATCCCGCAAATAGCACTGCAACTTTGGGGGTATCTTCAAATGAAGACAACGCAGTACATCTTTTTGAATTTACAACACCTATCATATTCGATTCAGGGAAAGCCTATACATTAGCTATTAAAAACAAAGATGGTGCTTGGGGAACAACAGGAGATATTAGAATATATGGAGTGTCAATCACCTATGAAGAATAATAAACAACAATCATAATAAATCAAAAACAACTACAAAGACGCAATAATATTGCGTCTTTGTTCGTTTTATGTATATTTACCAAATAAAAACAACTCAAATGAAACAAATAACTACTTATTTGCTTGTATTATTCGGCTTTATTATTACAAATGCTCAAACTACTATTGGAGATAATGCACTACAAATTAGCATACAAAATAATGCAGACGGCGCCGAGTTGCAAAGCATTACACATAACGGCATCGAAATAATGGAAATGCACTCTTATTTGTTTTATTTATATTTAACAAATATCAATACCAATACTGAAACACGTATTAGTGCCACTTCCGGTTGGGGAAGTGTAACAGTTGCCCGATTTGGCATGAACGATTGCGCTATTACTTTTGCCAACCCTACAAATGTCGCACTTCCTAATACATTGTCGGTAAATGTTGTTATACACGCTGTCAACGGGAAATCTCAATGGGACTTAATAATCGATGGTATAGGAAATCTACACACTTTAACACGCGTTAATTTTCCAAAATTCAAAATTAAAACCCTTGGAAATGATACCTTTTTCATTCCCAAATTTTCAGGCAAAGAAGAACCTAACCCCAATGCAGCCAATATAGATTACGACCTCACTTACCCGCGTGGCAGACTAGGCGCCTCAATGCCTTTTGCTGCTTATTACAACGATAATTATGGTATTTATCTGGGGTTTCATGACCCCGATGCTTCTTTAAAAAATATAGTTATTGCTTCCGAAAATAACTATGTTAAATATTATGGCAAACACAATATTCCAAATAAAACACTTCCTGATAACAATTGGGAATTACCCGGTGTTTTCGAATTCGATATTTTTGACGGAAACTGGTATGAAGCTGCCATGATTTACAAAGATTGGGCACAAAACAATGCCAATTATTTCCCCCCAGACAGTCCTGCCAGAACTTTAAGACAAAAAACCATTGGCGATATCGCCATTTGGGGCACTGCACAACCTGCAGTTGCACGCCCTGTATCTAGTACAGAGTCTGACATCAACGATTTTATAGCGCTTTTTCCACCAGAACTATCCGTAGGTATTCATTGGTATAAATGGTATCCCAATTACCATGACGAGGACTACCCTGCCTACTTTCCCGAACGAAACGGTTTGGCTGATGCCATCAATCGCATTCAACAAGGAAATGATGTAGTAATGCCATATATCAACGGAATGATGTACGATACAGACTTGCCCGATTTTCCTACCGACGGACAACCATATGCTACCAAACGAAGCAACGGAACTATATATTCACTAAATTTTTCGGACACTGCCGAAGGACGTGCGCCCAATACTTTTGCTATTATGTGCCCCACACAAACACATTGGCAAGACACCATTGTCAATATCAATGCCGAAATCACCAACCGGCTAAATTGCAAAGGCGTATACAACGACATGGTCGGATGGGCTGGAGCCTTTGAGTGTATGGATGCTTCGCATGGACACCCGCTAGCAACAGGACATTGGTGGCATGATGGTTACCAAACTATGTATAATCGTGTACAAATGGCAATCCCCAATGACCGTTTTCTAACCGTCGAAGGTGCTACCGACAATCTCACCAATGTCATTGACGGATTTTTAGTTGGCGAATGGCGCGACAAAAATCTCGTTCCTGCTTTTCAAACCATTTATGGTGGCAAAAATCAATTTTTTGGCGTGTCTTATGGTGGTCGCACTTATAATGATGCTTCATTTTATACCAAATTTTCAAGCTATTTTGTCAATAATATTCAACCCGGACGTATGTTCCTTTGGTTTGCTCATGACGCCAATGCCGTAACGGCTCGACCATATATCGTAAACTTAGCCGTAATGCGTCATAAACTGCGCAATTTTATGTCTTACGGTACAATGTTAAAACCCTTTGAAGTAACCGGAGTTATTCCTGACATCACTTCCAACTGGGGAGGCAATGCCGGCGACGTAACCGTATCTGCTTTGCAAAAAAATGTATTTATCAACAAAACACACGACACTTTGGCTTTTGTATTTAGCAATGCTTCTATGACTGATAATCTGAACTTTACTTTTGATGTAAACGGGACAGATTATGGATTCACAGGTACGCTTGACGTGCAATTAATTACCCAATCCAATAATGGTGTTGTGCAAAATCAACCCAATACATTTACACAAAGCGTTAGTATTGCCCCTATGACCGGCATTGCCTATTTAGTAAGCGACCATGATGCTGCAAAAGTAAATAAATTAAGCAAAGCAAATATCCGCATATATCCTAATCCTGCTACTGATATAGTTAGCATTAATAGTAAAGATAATCGCATTAAAAACTTGTCAATCACCAACATCTCAGGGCAAATAGTTTACCAAAAACAAGTCAAAGGTTTTGATAGTACTGTTAATATTTCAAATCTGTCAAAAGGTGTGTATTTTTTGAATGTCGTAACAGAAAAAGGTGTTTTTGTAGAGAAAATTATTAAACAATGAAAAAATCTATAATCATATTAATTGCTTTTGTTTCTATTTTAGGTTGTCAAGAGAGGGAGCAATCCAAAAAAAATATAGAACAAATAAAAAATGATACTATTGTTCTAAAAGAAATAACTATCGAAAGAGAGTCTTCTTCAAAAGAAATGTCAAATAAAGCATTTTTTGAACTTATTCATTATTATCAAGACAATTTTGAATTTATTTCTAAAGAAGAATTTTCAAATGATTTGTTACCAAATTTTGTAAAACTAGATTCTGTATTATGTAATAATTTTAATGAAGATTTGTTCAACGAATATGCAAAAATGATTGCGTTTATTGATAAAAAAATGAATCAACCTGAAATTGAAAAAATATTTATCAATATCTTTGATTGTCATAAGTCAGAAGCAGCAGAGCTAATTCATCAACTGAAAAATGACAAGTTTTATCTTAAAGTGTTAAACAAAAGGTACTTAAATGACAAAATTTTCAAAACCAATCATAACAATTTTAAACTAATAATGCCTGACAAACGGATTATTTTGAATGATGGAAAATCAATACGTAAATATGAAAGTTATATTTATGTTTATCTTCTAAATAATTACAAAATTACTTCAAAAAAAGAACATATTGACAATTTATGTAATTATGGATTTATAGATTACAGAATTTGTAAATTTTCTCAACAATTTGAACAAATTCATTATTCATATAGCGCATGCGAAGAAGGTAAGGGTAGTATGACAATTATTACCCTACCTAAAGTTGACTTACCAATTTTACACAAATGGATCGAACTAATCAATAGCATTGAAAATAGAAATCAAGTTTATGTTTGGAGAAATAACGGACTAAATTACGAACCGAAAGAAGCTGAACCCGGCTGTTACTATAGTATAAAATATTTAAAAAATAATATTAAAATAAAAATCTATTGTGGTTGTTAGCATAAAGTGAAAAAAAAATACAACAATGACGGTTGTCATTTCAATTTAACTTATTATTAGACTTTTCAAGCTGATAATTCATCAATTCATTATACATAATAGTATAAGTATAATCAACCAGTTCTTTTAAATCATCCAACGTTAGCCCTTTTGTTTCAATCACCGGTAGAATTTTGACATTTAACCTGCCCGGATAACCCTTAAACATCGTATAAGGAAATTTGGTTTTATTATCAAAAAACACCATGGGCAAAATAGGTAACTGATGTTCTATTGCCATACGAAAAGCACCTGTTTTAAAACGATCTAAAACAATTGAAGTGTCGTCGGGAATGCCGCCTTCGGGGTAAATGCAAATACTATTGCCTTTGGCGACAAATTTTTCAACCTGATTAAAAACTTCTTTTTTGCTTTGCGGTGATTTTCGGTCAACGGTTACATTTGATTTTTTATATAAATAACCAAAAACAGGCAACTTGCTCAACGAGGCTTTTCCTACGAAAACAAATGGCATTCTAAACAATTTCAGGTTAACAAAAATATCGATAATCGAAGTGTGATTGGCAATCATTATATATGAACGATTTTTGTCAACTTTTGCCCGACTGTCAACTTTGACCCACAACCCCATAAAAAACAGAACAAAATTTGCCCATAAATACTTGAATAATGTAAACAACCATTGTATATCAAAAACAATACTAATCAAAATTATAGGCGCAAAAATAATGATAGGAATACCTGCCAGTATCCCAAACCATGTACGCCAAAGCAACCTTAAAAATGTTTTTATCCATTGCATAATTCTGCAAAAGTAAGGATTTTTTATGATTTGGTTTTTTATTAATATCCGGCACTTCGATACAAATTGTATTCCTAGCGTCATACAATTCACTCAATGACCTACGCTGTCGCTGTAATTTAACGTGAGCAAAGGTAGCTGAGTGATTTTCTATGAGGAACGAATAGAAAATAGTACCGAAGCCCCGTCAATAGTCTCATAATGCCAGTCATTGCGATGACGAGGAACGAGGAAGAAGCAATCTCTTTGAATTAGGCACCTGCCAAACATAAAAAGTGATAAGCTCACTCCAAGTGAACCTATCACTACAAATAATACATAACGATAGTCTTGAATTGTTAGAGATAGCCACGTCCTTCATCCTCGCTAAGACAGAGGGAATGATACAAAAGTTTTTAACATTTGTCATTCCGGCACTTCGATACAAATTGTATTCCTAGCGTTATACAATTCACTCAATGACCTACGCTATCGTTTTTTTTTAATGTAGGCAAAGGCGACTGAGTGTTTTTCAATGAATAAACAGCTGCCGCAGGTAGTCCCGAGAGGTACGATTCGGGATATCGAAGCCCCGACATCAAAACACAAATTAAATTTAAAATCTTATTTTTTTGTTACTGACTTAACCGAAGTAATTAAGCACTAAAAATTATTTTTTTACAATTCGCTTGTAATGCATCAAATAGCGCATCATATCCTGAAAATATTTGATTTTTGTAAAATAATTCGGATTGAATTTAAACTGTTCAACAGGCAAAATTTCATAGTGCCATTTATGGTTTTCGGCATATTTATATACCCAGATGGGTTGCGTGTCAAACTGTGCGATTTTGAGTTTTCCATCGTTGTTTTTAACCAATTTAATATCAACTATCATACTGCCGGCTCTCGGAAAAGTACGCTGATTGCTAATAAAATTACCCAGAGAATAAACCGTTAATTCTTGTTCTGTTGCAGTCTGTTTCGACATATCGATACTGTTTGGTTGTACTACATGCGGATGCGAACCAATAACTATGGCCACACCTTGCTCGTGTAACCATTTGGCTAAATTCTTTTGCCGGGCATTGGGTTTGTTTTGGTACTGTAATCCCCAATGTAAAAAAACAATAATACCATCGGGCTTCAATTCTTTGGCTTTATTGATATCTGCCAACATTTTTGTTTTATCAATCAGATTGACTACCGTAGGTTTAGGCACGGGCAATCCGTTTGTACCGTAAGTATAATTGAGTAAGGCTAGGGTAAATCCGTTTTTTTGAATGAGTAATGGCGTATTATTTTCTTTATCATCTCGACTTTTATAAGTGCCAAAATGTGCTACTTGCAAGGTGTCAAGCACTTCTATGGTATTGATAATGCCACGTTTTCGTTTGTCACAAGAATGATTGTTTGCCGTAGCAAAATGCGTAATTCCTGCCTGCTTGGCTGCTTGCACCATGGCTACGGGCGCGCTAAATTGCGGGTATCCCGAATAAGGTTTTAGTCCGATAGTGGTTTCTAAATTGGCAATCACAAAATCTGCTTGGCTAAAAATAGCTACTACATATTTATAGTTTTCCGAAAAATCATAAGTCTTCGTATCAGCCTGATACGCCGATGTTAATTGCGGTTTATGACTCATGATGTCGCCTACTAACATCAAGCGCAAGGTATCTTGTGTTTGTTGTGCATGAGTTGCAAATGAAAGAAATGCCAGTAAAAAAACAATCAAATAACGCTGTGATTTCATAGATGGTAAAAATACAAAAATCAATCCAAATAGCTAAGGATTGTCCTGCTTTTTCATTCCCATAATTTTAAAATGAAAACAAATTGATGTACTTTTGTAAAAAATATAGAAATATGTGGAAAAAGAACTTAGACAATTCACAAAAGCATAGTCATTATGTAGCCGTTGTAGGCGGAAGCGTTTCAGGCTCGGAGGCTGCCAGCATGTTTGCCGATCAGGGTGTGCGTGTGGTGGTTATCGACCAAAATACTTTGCCTTACGGAAAGTTAGAAGACGGATTGCCCAAATGGCACGTAGGTTTGCGCGACAAGCAAGAAGCCAATATCGATCAGAAATTAGATAAAGATAAAATTCGTTTCATTCCGCAACTCAAAATTGGACGAGATTTTAGTTTTCAAGGTTTGGTTGACCTTGGTTTTTCGGCTGTAATTTTGGCAAATGGTGCATGGAAAGACAGACCATTGCCGGTGCCTTGCATCGAAAAGTTTAGAAATAAACAACTGATTTACCAAAATGATTTGCTCAAATGGTATAATCATTATCACGAACCCGATTACAAGGGACAACAATATAAAATCGAAGACAATGTAGTGGTTGTAGGTGGTGGATTAGCATCGCTTGATGTCATTAAAATTGTGATGATGGAACTGGTCGAGCAAAAACTAAAAGAACGATTTGGCAACAACATCATTGTTGACCAATTTGAAATGGAAAAGAAGGGAATTGACAAGTTTTTGACCAACTTCGATATCACTTATGACGAACTAGGCATCAATGGAGCAACGCTTATCTATCGTCGTAAAGCAAAACACATGCCTTTGAAACAACCGCAAGGTGGCACACAAGAAGCTAAAGAAAAAGCGCAAATTGTATCGCAACGAATTTTGGATAATTATCAAAAGAAATTTCATTTTCATTTTATTCCCGAAGCGACACCTATTGATTATATCGAAGAAAACGGTAAGTTAACAGGACTAATTCTTCAAAAGTATCACACCGACGAAAAAGCCAAATTATACTTTGTACAAGGTGAAACGATGGAAGTAAAAACCACACAAGTTATTTCATCCATTGGCAGTGTACCCGAACCCATTGAAGGCATACCTTATGAAGGCGACCGATTAAAAACCGTAGAAAACAGTCCTTCGCAAATATATGGCTACGACAATGTATTTGCTATTGGCAACGCCGTTACAGGAAAAGGAAATATCAAAACTGCCAAAGAACACGGCTCAATGGTAACCCAAAGCTTACTCGACAAGTATTTGCAAAAAAATACTCAAGCTTTTGATATGGAAATTGAAGCATATAACGAAGAAATTCGTAAAAAAACAGATGCAAAAGTGGCCAGTATTTTTAAAGATATTTTTAACAAAGAAGCGCCAAACAATATCACCGTTGATCATATTTGGGAAGTGTCCAAAGAATATCAAGACCGCGTTAATTTTAAAGATTACAAATCGTGGATTGCCACACACAAACCCAAACGATATGAAGAAATAATTGCTGAGAAAAAAGCAAAAAAATAATATAAAATTATTAAAAACTAAAAAGCGATACAAATTTGTATCGCTTTTTTTATAACTTTACGGAAAATATTTTTCTATGCAAAAAAAATACATCATCAGCATACCCGAACCTTGCAACGAAAAATGGGACGAAATGACGCCTACCGAAAAAGGACGCTTTTGTGCTGTTTGTCAAACCGAAATTTATGATTTTACCAATCTGACACATCAAGAATTAGCCGAAAAATTAAAACGCAACGAAAATATTTGCGCCAAATATCGCCCCGACCAATTAGATGTCGATTTGTATGCACAAAGTGATATTAATTTGTCCAAAATAGCCATGGCAATCAGCCTGACTACTGCTGTAACCTTAACTCAACCTGCTACAGCACAAAACACCAGCACAAAGACACAAACGGAACAAACAGATATCCAAAAAGCAAAAGAAACACCGGCAGATTCGACCAAAATAACTATTAAGGGCATTGTGAGAGACAAAACTGACAACAGCCCGTTGCCCGGGGTAAATGTTATTGTTAAAGGAACTAATCAAGGCGTAGCAACCGATTTTAACGGCTTGTTTTCGATAGACGTAATGCACAAAAATAACGAACCTATCGTTTTAGTATTTTCTTATGTAGGATTCTCTCAAACCGAAATAGTTATCTCCGATTTTGAAAAACCGCAAGACATAAAATTGGTGCAAATAGAGATGAAAGAAGAAGTGGTCACAATGGGGGTTGTCGTTGTACAGAAACGAAACATTTTCCAACGAATAGGCGATTGGTTTAAACGTACTTTTAGCCGCAAAAAGAAAAAAGAAGCAAAAAGGTCTTGCGAAGTAAAATACTAGCGTAAAAAAAAATCCCTTCCTAATAACAATTAAGAAGGGATAATTATTTGATAATTAAAGTACTATTTTAAACCGTTTTTCTTTTTTTCTTCTTTGGCTTTTCGCTCACGCATTTGCGCATCTACTACCGCAACCACTGTCATGTTAACAATTTCATCAGCAGTTGATCCCAATTGTAAAATATGAACCGGTTTGTTCATGCCCATCATAATAGGTCCAACCATTTGTGCGCCTGTTAGCTCTTTTACTAATCGGTATGAGATATTGGCTGCATCTAAATTAGGAAAAATCAGTGTATTTACTTTTTTGTTTACTAATTTAGAAAAAGGAAATGATTCCTTTAATGCTTTTTTATTTAAAGCAATATCGGGTTGTATTTCACCATCAATATTCAAATCGGGATATTTATTGCGTAAAATAAGCGAAGCTTTCTTCATCTTTTGTGCTTCGGGGTCTTTTGAAGAACCAAAGTTTGAAAATGACAATAAAGCAATATTCGGTCTGATTCTAAACATTCTGACGATATCTGCCATCATGGTAGTCATTCTAACGATATCATTGACATCGGGATTGGTAACAATTGACGAGTCGGTAAAGAACAAAGGTCCTTTTTTGGTCAACAATAAGGTAGATGCAAATACTTTTTCTACATTTTTAGCTTTGCCAATTACCTGAATCATGGGTTTGAATACCGTTCTGAAACTACGTGAATAGCCCGATATAATCGCATCGGCTTCACCTAACTCAACCATCATTGCACCGTAGTAATTTCGATTTTTCATCAGTTTGGTTGCTTCGAGCATGGTCATACCTTTACGCTGATTCTTTTCTTGAAAAATTTTGGCGTAAGCGCTAATTTTTTCTTTGGCTTCGTTGGCATGTACATCGATGATGGGTAAATCAATATCATATTCCAATTCGCCTTTCAGTTCTTCAATCGCTTCACGATTTCCCAATAAAATTGGCTTGGCAATACCTTCTTCATAAGCAATATAGGCGGCTTTGAGCACTTCGGGTAAATCGGCTTCGGCATATACAACCGTTTTCGGATCTTTCTTGGCACGATTGGTAATCATTCTGATTTGTTTTTCCTCAACACCCAATCTTTCAATCAATTCTTCTTCGTACTTGTTCCAATCTTCGATAGGCTTACGCGCTACGCCGCTTTCCATGGCTGCTTTGGCAATAGCAGGTGGAATTTTATAAATTAATCGTGGGTCAAATGGTTTTGGAATGATATAATCGCTACCAAAAGTCAAATGTTTTTCGTGATATACGGCATTTACTTGCTCCGGTACATTTTCTTTGGCTAATTGCGCTAGCGCATAAACAGCAGCCAATTTCATTTCTTCGTTAATCGACGTTGCTCTTACATCGAGTGCGCCTCTAAAAATAAAGGGAAAACCTAGTACGTTATTCACCTGATTGGGATAGTCGGAACGACCGGTTGCCATAATAACATCTTTACGAGCTGCCATGGCGTCTTTGTAATCAATCTCAGGATCGGGATTAGCCAAGGCAAAAACAATCGGGTTTTTAGCCATTGATTTAATATGGTCTTGATTAAGCAATCCGCCTACTGACAATCCGATAAATACATCGGCATCGGTCATAGCTTCTTCTAAGGTTGTAATATCTCGATCGGTAGCAAACAATTTCTTTTGTTTAGATAAATTATCTCGATCGCTGCGAATTACGCCCTTACTATCAAGCATTACAATATTTTTGCGTTGTACACCTAGCGCTTGATATAATTTGGTACAAGAAACGGCTGCGGCACCGGCACCACTGATAACCACTTTTACATCTTCCATTTTTTTACCTGCCAATTCTGTGGCATTTAATAATGCCGCTGACGAAATAATGGCTGTGCCGTGTTGATCGTCATGCATGACAGGGATATCGAGCTCTGCTTTGAGGCGTTCTTCAATTTCAAATGCTTCGGGTGCTTTAATATCTTCGAGATTAATACCTCCAAAAGTGGGTGCTATATTCTTGACCGTTTGAATAAATTCGTCAATATTTTCGGTGTCAATTTCAATATCAAACACATCGATATCGGCAAAAATCTTAAAGAGTAAGCCTTTTCCTTCCATTACGGGCTTACCTGCTTCGGCACCGATATTTCCTAAACCCAAAACGGCTGTTCCGTTAGAAATAACAGCTACCAAATTACCTTTGTTGGTATATTTATAAACGTCTTCGGGTGTTTTTTCGATATCTAAACACGGTATAGCAACACCGGGCGAATAAGCCAATGACAAATCGCGTTGGGTGCTGTGTTTTTTGGTTGGTACTACTTCAATTTTTCCCGGGCGAGGCTCCATATGATATTTGAGCGCATCGCGTCTAAGTCTTTTTTCTTTCATATTATTTTGTTCAAAACAAATTTACGCCTGCAAAGTTAAGGTCAATTATTTGTAAAAAAGTGTGAAATGTTATTTTTTTTGAAATAATTCTACAAAAATGAACAATTTAGGGGTTCTACTGAGTTTATTGTTATATAGAAAATTTACATGATATAAACGGTATGCTTTTTGCGCTAATAAGACATTTTATGACACAGATGTAACATAAAAAATATATATTTGCAACTCAATAAAATACAAGAAACAGCAATGAAGTATTTATTAACCCTATTAAGCCTTGTAATAGGTTTAAGCGTTTATTCTCAAAATAAACCTAAAAAAAACAAGCCTGAAAGAATTATTTACCGTGGTGTAGTATTGGATATTGACAAAGAGCCTTTACCGTTTGTCAATGTTTATATGGCAAAAGGAAAATACGGTACAACAACGGACGAGAATGGCGAATTTGAACTAAAAACGAGAAGAAAGCATGGTAAAATGACCATTTCACTAATGGGTTTCCAAACCAAAGTGATTAAAGTAAGACCTAAAAAAAGGTTTTATACAATTATTTTAAAGGAAGAAAAAAATGTATTAGACGAAGTTGTTATTGTTAACCGACCTAAAAAAAGATTAAAAAAGAAAGAAAATCCCGCCTACAAAATATTAAAAGAAATTTGGAAACGTCGTAAAACAAACGGACTAAAAAAAGTGTCCAAATACGAGTATAAAAAACACGAAATTACCGAAATTGGCTTAAATCATGTTGATACACTTTTTTTAAAGCGTATTTTTAAAAACGAATATAGTCAAGTGATGAAAGAATTACCTTTTGACAGTGAAGGGCTACATTATTACATACCTATCTATATCAAAGAATTGGTTTATCATTATTATGGCGATAATAAATTAGGCAAAGAGCGTATAGATATTGAAGCAGAAAAAACTAATGGTTTTTACCAACAAGGTTTTGTTTTTGATCGAATGGCAAATAAATTTGACGAAGTAGATATTTATCAAAATACATTCAATTTATTTAACAAACCTTTTGTCAGCCCAATATCTACTACAGGGTTTGATACTTATGACTATCTGTTATATGATAGTATTCAAAAAAACAATCAAAAATATTATAATATCTATTTTTTTCCTCGTCGTGATGCCGATTTGGCATTTACCGGAAATTTTTTAGTGTCGGACAAGAGTTTTGCTGTGACAAAAATACAAATGAGATTAAACAAAGATGTTAATGTCAATTTTGTACGAAACTTGTTTGTCGAAAAAGAGTATACTATCGTAAATGATAGTGTTTTCTTACCCAAACGCGATGTGTTTGAAGGAGATTTTACGCTTGTTGACAAAAGCGAAAAAAACAAAGGAATGACTCTAAAAAAAACATATGAATATTCCGGTTATGATTTTACAAAAGAATACTCAACGGAATTTTTAGATAAAATGCTGGTTAAAGTAGCACCTAATCAGTTTAAAAAGAATGATGATTTTTGGGATGATTACAATCAAGAAGATAGCAAAATTGGCGAAACTTACCAGCTTATCAATAAAGTGAAAAACAAAAAAAGCATTAAAAATCTGACAAAATGGATAAACATCTTGTCAACCGGTTATTTTAATGTTGCCAAAAATGTGCAATTTGGTCCCCTTTACAAATTTATAGGAAAAAATGGCGTTGAAGGTGTGCGTTTGTATGCCGGATTACGTACTTTTAAATCATCCGACGACCGTTTTAGAATGATTACACATGTAGCCTATGGGCTTAAAGATAAAAAAATTAAATATGGTGTGCAGGCAAAATACTTACTATCGTACCAACCACGTATTGAAGTCGATGCTAAAATAGAAGATGATAATCAGCAATTGGCACGTATGCTTTTCGATTTGAATCAAATTATGTATACTGAAACTTTTGGCTCTAACTTTGTATTTACCAGAGGAAAAAATAATTTTTTATCAAGAGTAAAAGAGTACAGTGTTAAATTTGATTATCGTGTTGCCAAAAACTTTCATTTAGGATTTATTCCCGCCTATAAATTTATTACTCCTGCTAACCACGATTTATTTTCAATGGATTATGTGGATGATACCGGCAAAATTCAACAAGACCTAACCGATGTTGGCGCTGACTTATATATTGCATATACACCCGGTCGCGATGTATATGGTTTAGGTGTGGAACAACGTTATGGTAAAAATCCATATCCATCATTTGTGCTTAAATATCATAAAGGTTCAAAAGATTTAGGCAGTTCGGTTGACTATGACAAATTACAATTTAGATATCATCAATCTATTTTACTTGGAAAAATTGGTAAAACAGAAGTAACGGTAGACATGGGCAAAGTGTTTGGCAATGTGCCACTTTCATTATTAAGTCCGGTACCTGCCAATCAAGTATTACTACTCAAACCCAATACGTTTACCTTACTCAACTACTACGATTTTGTAACCGATACCTATGCCGTTGGACATTTTGTACATCATTTTAACGGTTTTATTTTAAACCGTTTACCACTATTCAGAAAACTGAAACTAAGGACTGTTGCTTCATTTAGAGCGGCATATGGCACTATTTCTGATGGTAATATTAGCATGAATCGTAGTAATCTGAACTATGCAGCACCTAATGATAACCTTTACTACGAATATAGTGTTGGTGTTGAAAATATAGGTTATGGAAATATCCGATTTATCAGAGTAGATGCCGTTTGGCGTAGCAATTATACTAGTGTCAACGGATTACATTCGCCTAAATTTGCAATTAGAATGGCGTTCAAACCTGATTTTTAGATTATAAAATATCACTAGAGAATTGATTTTATATAACACTAATGGTTTTTATAAATATTTTCTTTATTATCTATGAATAATGATATTTTTCGACCATTTACCGCTAACTTGTTATTCATAAAAGTTTGCTTTTTAACAAAGTCTGCCACCAAAACAAGTCTCAAATATTGAGTTATTTTACTTGCTAAAAATGTGTGTTTTACAATTCTTATTTTGCTGTTTAATTTTTTTGCTGTATCTTTCATTTGAAAAGTAATATTTTTGATGCTAATTCTTTCTTTTAACACCTTAGAATAAAGATTTTACATCACTTTTTACTTTTTATATTATAAAAATTTAAGTATTAAATATTGATTCATGAAAGATAATTTCACCGGATTTACAAACAAAAATTTGCTAGCCAATGGTATTTTATCGCTGGCTTATTTATTGTGGTGCTATTTTGGCATGCACGAAATCAAAACCGAGCATTATATTTTGGTGCTTATTTGGTTAATCGGTTATTATTTTAACGATACATCGCGCCGGTTTGTCAAAGCATTTTCATTTTTTATTATTTTTTGGATTATTTATGATGGTATGCGGGTAGTGCCCAATTACACCGTTAATACCGTCCATATCC
>Ga0256843_1000861_pt1 | contig 25048 bp, 24 predicted proteins | sample AlvinellametaG_FD_191572 | JGI IMG/M metagenome (GOLD analysis project Ga0256843, IMG submission 191572) | Pompeii worm associated microbial communities from hydrothermal vent at the East Pacific Rise, Pacific Ocean - Alvinella | ecosystem: Host-associated > Annelida > Integument > Unclassified ... | reverse complement strand
GGATATGTTTAGATTTTTTCATATAAAGCCTCATTTCAAACCGGCAATCGGAGCAATGCTGACGGGGCTGATTGCTGTGTATTTTCCGGAAGTTTTGGGTGGTGGTTACGGATTTATACAAGAGAGCATAAACGGAAATATGCTCGGAATTTTTGTCATATCGTTAATGATTGCCAAAATTTTTGCATTTTCTTTTACGGTAGGAAGCGGCGGCAGCGGAGGTGTGTTTGCTCCTTCACTTTTTATAGGGGCAATGCTCGGGGCTTTTGTAGGTGATGTGTTGGGTGCGCCTGTGAGTGTGTTTGTCGTAATAGCTATGGCGGCGGTATTCGGTGCGGCGGCCCGTACGCCTCTTGCTACGATCGTCATGGTTGTGGAAATGACGGGAGGGTATTCACTTTTGGCTCCTACTACGCTTGGAGTGTTGAGTGCGTATCTTGTTCACAATGTTCTTGTAAAAACATTAAAACCCAAATATATTTCTCTTTATGAAGCACAGCTTTTAAGCAAAGAGTACTCGATTTCATATCAGATGGAGAAGCTCAGGGATATACTGATATGTCATTCTAAGGTTTTGAATTTGAAAAAAGCGGTTATTCAAAGGGATGATATTATTGCGCTGCTTGAAAACGGAGAGGCTGTAGAGGTTGGAGAAAACAAATATGTGTTTTTCGGTACATTTACAAAAGAGGTAAAACTAAATGACGCGGATATGTTTAAAAAATACAGGGGCGCTGAAATTTTATATGTGTTCAGAAACGGAAGATGGCTTCACAATTCCGTAATCACGTCGATAAAAGAGGGAGATGAAGTGCTTTTAATCGCCAAAAAAGAGGTAATTGACATAATTAAAAACGAATTTATACCTGTTTCACAGACGTTTGCAAAACTAAGACTGCAAGAAGAAAGTATAAAAAGTTAAATCCACTTTTTCTTTTTAAGCCACCAGTAGATGCTTCCCGCAATTGTAAGGTTTATGACCCATGTCATTAAATAACCGTATTTCCAGTGAAGTTCAGGCATATATTCAAAGTTCATACCGTAATTTCCGACCACGAATGTCAGTGGAAGGAAAATAAGTGAGATTGCCGCGAGGCGCTGCATTGCTTTATTCATTTTGGTTGAAAGGATACCCATATGAAGGTTCAAAAGGTATCCGGTTCTGTCAAGCAAGGTTTTTGATTCGTTGATTAAGTATTTAAGGTGTTCGTTTAAGTCGATAAATTCGTATTTTAGGTTTTCTTTAATATCGTTGTCGAATCTGTGGTACATTCTGTTAATTACGTCTTTTTCGTGGATTGAGACTTTTGTAATTCTGTTGAGCGTACGTCTGGCGTAGTAGATGTCTTTTTGTAATTCGTCCTCTTCGATATCCTCATGAAAGATTGAATCTTCAAGGTTTTCGAGTGCTTCGTCGATAACGTCGATGATTAATATGGTGTTGTCAATTAAGATATCGGCTATTTGATAGAGTAAAAATTCGAAATTTTTATATTTATGGCGTCTTTTTGCGAATTTTTTTGCAAGTTCGACGATAATGTCTCTTTCTTCTGCAAGAATGAAGAGTTTGTTTTCCGTAATAATAAACACTACGTTTGAGTCGTCATATAACAGGTGCTCGTCTTCGTCGAACTTTATGTATTTTAAAACAAGAAATTTAAATTCATCTGCCTCTTCGTATGTAATGGACTGATCTTCACTTTGAATGTCTTCAATGAAACTTTCAGGAAAAGAGTGTTGTTTCAGCCAGTTGATTATATCTTTGTTGTCGACTGTTGAAAAGATAATCTGTCTTTCCTGATTGATGGTGATTTTATCAGCCTGTGTAAGTTTGTCGGTGAAGATAAACATAACACACCTCCTTATGGAGGTTGCAGAGGGGATACAACTGCTGTTTATATCACCTCTACAACCTGAAATTATTTTGTAATTATACAAAAAAAAGTTAACTTATATTTAACCGCACTTGCATATAATGATAAAAAAGGTAAAAAAGATGAAAATAAGATATATTTTGGTTTATACGATATTAACAATAACATGCATAAACGCATATGAAGTTAACAGACCTCAGGTCGTCGAATATAAAAAAGAAAAAAACTACAAAAAACTTATTAACCTCGCAAACAAATACGCACTCGAAAAAGAGATTGACAAAAGTTTAAACGCAGCAAAAGAAGCGTATGAATGCAATAAAAACAGTAAAGAGGCTCTTTTGATAATGGCGAGGATTTACAATTTTAAAAAAGATTACGTAAATTTATTAAAAACGGCCGGAAAGATTTTAAAAATTTCCCCTAAAAATTATCTCGGAAACATCTATATGGCAAACGCATATGCTGAAATCGACAAACAAAAAGCAAAAGAGATACTCATCTCCCTTCAAAAAAGACACCCTCACGACGAAGAGATAAAAAAGAAACTTTTAAAACTTTAAATATAAAACTCTATTACCGCTTCCACTCCGTTTTTACCGTCGCTGTTCAGTTTTATTTTACCGTTGTGCAGGGTGATTATGGATTTTACTATTGAAAGTCCGAGCCCGAAGCCTTTTACTTTTTTGTTTCTGCTTTCATCCACCCTGAAAAACTCGTCGAAAATAAACGGCAGTTTTTCTTTCGGAATTCCTATGCCGTTGTCTTTTAATTTCAGGATGATTTTGTTTTTGTCTTTTTTAAGGGTTATGTCTATTTTGTCGGCGCCGTATTTAATGGAGTTTTCTATAAGGTTTGATATAGCTATCATAAGCAGTGTTTTGTCGCCTCTTAACGTATAGTCTTCATCTTCTATATCGAGGTTTATGTTGATTTTGTTCGAGTATTTTTCAAACAGCTCGAGTACCACGTCTTCAAGGTCTATTTCTTCGAAATTGTGTTTATTCAGGGAGTCTTTTTTAGTTAAAAACAGCAGTTTGTCGGTTATTTCGTTTATGTAGTTTATTTCATTAAGAAGGGATTTTAAAAGCTCTTCGTCGCATTCGTCGTTCATTAAGGCAACCTCAATTTCACCTTTCATAATGGTAAGAGGGGTTTTGAGCTCGTGCGATACGTTTGAGTTGAATATTTTTAATCTTCTGAAAGAGGACTCTATGTTGCTTGCCACTTTGTCTATAAATTTGTATCCTATAAGAAGCACTATCAGGTAAATAAACAGAGAAATCGCAAGTGATATGGTTTTTACTATCTGAATTTTGTCGTCGTTTCCCGATATGACAGTCGATACTTGAATTATTTTTCCGTTTTTGACGTAATTGTAAATCAGGAGTGTTTCCTTACCGGTTGAAAGATCTATTTTTTTTGTTATAAACTCCGGTAATTTTTTGTTTTTTTGAGTGATAAAAGGGTTTTTTTTGTCTATTATCCTGATAAAAAGAGGATAAACCTTGTATTTGTGCTGCAGTTTTAAAAGGGTCTGTTTATTCAGCTGTTCGTTGGATACTTCGGTTGCGATTATCACGAGTTTGTCTTTTAGATGCATGTTAAAAGAGCTGACCAAAAAAAAGATCAAAGCCCCTTCGAAAATCGCTATTATTAAAAATACGACAATCGCAAACTGAATAAAAAGGGTGTTTTTGAGATTATTCATCGCTTAATTTGAATCCCATTCCTCTGTACGTTTTAATCAGTTTTTTATCAAAGTCCTTGTCCACTTTTTTTCTAAGGTGTGAGATATAAACGTTTATCACGTTTGAATTGATTTCATCGTCCATTTCCCAAAGGTTGCTGTGGATCATGTCCGTATTTACAATTTTGTTTTTGTTAATCATTAAATATTTTAAAAGTTCAAACTGCTTGGCGGTAAGTTCTATAAGTTTCCCCGCCCTTCTTACTTCTTTTGTTTCCGGGTTGAGTTCCAAATCCGCAACTCTGATAATATTGTCGTTTAGGTTGTGGCTTCTTCTGTACAGCGCCTTTACCCTTGCTATAAGTTCTTCAAACTCGAACGGTTTTGTAAGATAGTCGTCCGCTACGCTTAAACCTTCCACCTTGTCTTCAATATCTCTTTTTGCGGTTAGGATCAGTGCAGGCGTGTTTTTTTCTTTTTTCAGTTCTTTTAAAAGATCTATTCCGCTGATTTTAGGAAGCATCCAGTCTACGATAAGAACGTCGTAGTTGTTGTTTTGGGCCATGTAAAGACCCTCTTCACCGTCTGTGGCTATATCTATTCTGTAACCTACTTTTCTAAACCCGGCATGTATAAATTTTACGATTTTTTCATCGTCTTCGATAAGTAAGATTTTCATTGTGGACTCCTTTATTGGCATACTAATATTAAATTATACAAAGTTTAGTACAAAAATGTTAAAATTCGGTTAAACAAACCGAGAATGGAGAGTGGGGAGTTGATTATTTGAAACGGCCTTTTTGAGGTTTTCCTTACTTTCATTCTTTTATAATTTTGAAAAGGGTATTTATGATATTAGCGATAGAAAGCAGCTGTGACGATACCTCGGTTGCCGTTATGGAGATTGAAAGTAAAAAACTTCTTTTTCACAAAAAAATCTCTCAGGAACTCGAACATTCCGTTTACGGAGGCGTTGTTCCGGAGCTTGCGAGCAGGCTTCATGCAAAAGCGCTTCCTGAAATACTTGCCCAGACAAAAAGTTATTTCCCGAAATTAAAAGCGGTTGCCGTTACAAACGCGCCCGGACTTTCGGTGACTCTTCAAGAAGGCGTAATGGCGGCAAAAGCCTTAAGTATCGCACTTGATCTTCCTTTAATAGGGGTTAATCATTTAATAGGGCATATATATTCGCTTTTTATAGAAAAAGAGGAAATAAAACCATTAATGGTACTGCTTGTAAGCGGCGGGCATACAAAAATACTTAATTTCAACGGAATAGACGATGTGTGCGAAATAGCCACTACAATGGACGACAGTTTCGGTGAGAGTTTTGACAAAGTCGCAAAAATGCTCGGGCTCGGATATCCCGGGGGACCTGTAATCGAACAACTTGCAAAAGAGGGGAAAAACAGTGTGGCTTTGCCGCTGCCTCTTAGAAACTCTCCCGAAATAGCGTTTAGTTATTCAGGAATTAAAAACGCCGTAAGACTTGCGATTGAGAGCAACAAACACAAGCCAGAAGATATAGCCGCTTCATTTCAGCAAAAGGCTATCGAACACCTTACGTTTATGTGCAAAAGGGCTATTAAAAAACACAGACCGAAAAATTTTGCAATTGTAGGAGGAGCGAGTGCCAATCTCGCTTTAAGGGCGGAATTTGAAAAACTCGCCGATAAGTTCGGATTCGGACTGATATATCCTCAGATGCAATACACTTCCGATAACGCCGCAATGATAGCAAGGGCGGCGGTTGAGATGTATAAAAAAGGGGAGTTTACAAGCTATGACAAGATAAGTATAATTCCGAGAATAAATTTCAAAAGGTGTGAAGGATGAAAAGGTTTTTTGTTTTTTTACTGTTTTTAACATCTCTTTTATGGGCGGGTAGTGCCAGATATTCAAGTTCCGTTTTTTATATCGCGGGGGATCTCAATTATTACGGTAAAAACGTTACTACCAACAGTTTGGGTATCAATTTCGAAGCGGATATTGTTTCGTTTCACAGCAGAAGTATATGGCATTCGTTGGTTGAGTTTAACTATGCTCAGGGAAGTGATGTAAGCGAGTTTAACGTAAACTTAAAATACGGAAAGTATCTGTTTATGGGTATCGACGGATATTTAATAGGAGGTTTTAACATAATCGGATACAGCGGTGAAGGGGTTTCGGAAGCTGATTTAAACTACAACTACGGAATCGGTTTTATGTATATTTTTAGGAAATTCAAAGTTTCACTTGAGTTTATAAAAGCGTGTACTTTTGACGGATATACAAAAATCAAAGGAGGGGTTGGGTATTATTTCTAATTTAGAAAATACTCCTCCAGCTCTTTAGGGATAGTGTCCAGCTGGGAGCTTTTAAGCTCTTTTTTCCCGTATTCTTCGTAAACTTTGTGTTTTATCATAAGTTTGATGATCTCTTTGTCTATTTCTTTGTCTTTTGCCATAAAATAGAGTATTTTGAATATTTCGGACATTTTTTTAGGTTCTTTGTACGGTCTGTCCGCAGCGCTTAGCGCTTCGAATATATCCGCAACGGCCATAATCCTTTCTTCAAGCGAAAGTTCGTTTTCGCAAAGCTGTCTCGGATATCCTTTGCAGTTTAGTTTTTCGTGGTGGTTTGCGGCTATTTCAGGCAGTTTTTTGAATTTTTTTGGAAAATGCAGTTTTTTTAACATTTTCAGACCGATTAACGCGTGTTCTTCTATTTTGCGTCTTTCTTCCTCTGTTAGTGTGCCTTTTTGGACCGAGAGGTTTTTAAACTCTTCTTCGTTGATAAGCGGCTCGGAGGCTATTTTTATTTCAGTGAGCTTTTGAAGTTTTGCGATATCCTCTTTACTCGTGAATTCGCTTCCTTTGTTTATTTTTTTAACAAACTCGAAACTTTCGTCCATGTATTTTACAAACTCATCATACTCTTTTTGGGATATTCTGTTTTGTAAAAGATCTATTTTTCTGTATGCTTTCGCAAGTTCGAATTTGTATTTCAGGTAATCTATCAGATCTTTGAACAGATGCAGTTTTGTCGCTTTGTTCATTACGTATTCAGGAGTTGCTATTTTTCCGATATCGTGAAGCCACCCGGCTATTTCCATCATTTTAAGCTCGTCGTTTGAATAGTGTTTTATGTTTTCTTTTTCCACGGCTTTTGCCAGCATCAACGCAAGTTTCGCAACCCTTTGTACGTGCCCTCCTGTGTATTTTGATTTTTCGTCGATAGCAAGACCGATTGTCTGGATCAATGAAGTGAGCAGTTTTTCAAAATCTTCGATCAGTTTGTTTTTGGTCAGCGACACTGCGGCTATTGAGGCGAGAAGATATACGAGTTCCTTGTCTTTTTCGTTAAACGATACAATTTCGTTTTCGGAGTATTTGTTGATAAGCTGAAGTACCCCTATAATTTCGTTTTCGTGATTTTTAAGAGGAATTACGAGCATGGACTTTGAACGGTAGTTGTTTTGTCTATCAAACCTTTTTGTACCTTCGAAGTCGAACTCTTTTGTGTTGTAGGCATCGTCGATTGTGATTATTTCGCCCTTTAAGGCGCAAAGGGCCGCCACCATCGTTTCGTTAGGTTCTCCGTTTTCTTTGTATAGATTGAGTTTAGGCCATGGAATATCTTTATCAAGATATACGTTTAAGGTTTTGTTTTGTACTATTTTGAATTCAAGATACTGATCGTCTTCCGTTTTCAGATACAGGCTTGCGGCGTCCGAATTTGTTATTTCCCTTGCGTAGGTGACTATTTTGTTTAAAATTTTGTTGATGTCGCTTTCTGTGTATAGATCTTTTATCATTTCGTATACGATTTCGTCTATGCCTTTTGAGAGGGTTGTTTCTTTGTTTGTAATAATCAGGTTTTCTTTTGCGAAATGTACGTTAAGATCTTCAAATTCGTTTTTTATTTCGTTTTCAAACTGGGGTTTGAGGTGATAGATGTATATCTCAGGGGAGTATTCGAGCTCTTTTAATATCTTTTTTATATCGTTAGGGGTCATGTGTTTTGAAATATCGGCTATGTTTTGAAGGCTGTTCGGAAATGAAGTTTCCAAAAACAGATATTTCGGGCGGTTTTTGTTTATTGTTTTTACAAGGTTTTCGCAATAAGCGGTGTCTCCTGAAATAAGAATGCTTTTATCCACCAAAAACCCGAGGCTTCCCGGTGTGTGGTCCACTTCAAACGGCAGTACTTCTACACCCTCTATTTTTACGGGCTTTTCGGGGGTGAGTGTTATGAAATTGATTGCTTTGTGGGAACTGTTTGGCAGGTTTATGTTTTGAAATTCGGGCCATATGTTGTCGTTGAAGATATGCTCTTTAAGTGTAGCGATGCACTCTTTTGTGGCATAAATGTTTAACGGGCTTTCGGATGAGCTGAATGTCAGATCGATCAGATACGGCAGGTCCTGAATATGGTCTATATGAGAGTGTGAAATAATTATATGTTTTATATCGTGTATGTTTTCTACACCGTTTATAATGTTTCCGGCGTCTATAACGACGCTTTTGGCGATTTGAAATGAAACGGTGTTTTTGTTTTTGTATTTGCTTCCGTATGCTCCCAGAACTTTGCAGTACATGTTTCTCCTTATTTTGTGTCGAATTTGTAAACAGGTGAAAACTCTTCAGGGTTTTTTATATAGTGTTTGCACCTTTGAATGTAAATTTCGTAAATTTTATCATTTTTTTCTTTATAAAGATCTTCAAAAATCTCAAGGGCCTTTGTAAACTCCCTGTTTTTGTAAAGGCTAAGGGCTTTTTCGTATTTTTCAAATTTTTCTTTTCCGAACCCTTGTACCTCGTATATGGTTACGGGCTGTTTTTTACCTTTTACGAGTACGGTGTCTATTTCTCTTATAACGTATCTGTTTTTTAAAAGATCTTTTGTGTTTTGTGAAATAAGAATATGCGTTCCGTAGTATTTGTTCAGTCCTTCGAGTCTGCTTGCGAGGTTTACGCTGTCGCCTATGACGGTGTAATCGGCCCTACCTTCGCTTCCCATTTCTCCTATCGTTGTCAGACCTGTGTTTATTCCTATTCCTATGTCTATTGTGATGTTGAACTCTTTTTTGAGGTCTTTGTTTAATTTTTTCAGAACGTTTAGGTGTTCTATGGCGCTTTTTACCGCCAGATCCGCATGGTCTTTGCAGTCGTTCGGAGCGTTCCAGTACGCCATTACCGCATCACCTATGAATTTGTCGATTGTTCCTTGGTTTTTTATTATAATCCTGCTCACCGGCGTAAAATAACTGTTTAGCATTTTGATCAGTTTTTTTGGATCCGCAAGCTGTTCGGAAATGGTCGTAAAACTTCTGACGTCGCTGAAATAGATGGTTATTACCTTTTCTTTAGGCTCAAGAATGTCTGTTGGGTTTTTTAGAAGTTCTTCCATAACCTTAGGGGATACTTTTTTCGCAAACGCTTTTTTAATAAGCAGGGTGCTTTTGTGTTCGAAAAGATAATTTACAGTAGTAAGTACAAGTGAAATCACCACTATTAAAACAAGCGGATATATGGTGTTTAAGATTGTTTTTTCATGTACGAAATAGTAATATTGGGCATAATAGGTTCCGGTAACTAAAAGCATTACGCCGATAAACGAATAAACTGCGGAAAACCTGTAGATAATCACCGCGCTTAGAACGGATACAAGCAGCATTATGAGTATGTTTATAAGCTCTTCGTTTTCGGGTTTTGAGATTATGTCGTTTTTTAAGAGGTTATCAAGCAGCGTAGCCTGGATTTCTACACCGGGATATACGCTCTCAAACGGTGTGGCCCTCAAATCGAAAAGTCCTGCCGATGTGGTACCCATAATTACGAACCTGTTTGCGACAAGCGATTTGTTAAAGTCGTTGTTGTAAACGTCAAGTGCGGAAATATAATGGAATTTTCCCTGTTTTCCCCTGTAGTTGATAAACATTCTTCCGAATCTGTCGGTTTTGATTGTCTGTTTGTTTTCGAGGTTTATAGATTCTATACCGTTGGGGGTGTAGTTTATGTATATTTTCGAATACCCTTTTGCGAGCCTGTACATTTCAAAGGCGAGGGAAGGATAAAAAGAGTCTTTGTATTTAATAATAAGAGGTACGTATCTTACTATTCCGTCATTGTCAGGAATCATATTTACAAAACCGCTTGAATACACGCTTTGCTGTAAAATAGGAATGTTTGCGAGATATCCCTTTGCTATAGGCAAAAACTCTTTTGTGAAGTTTTTTTGTATGAATATCGCCGGGATGTTCGGCAGGGTGTTTTTGGTAATGTTTTGTTCGAAATTGAACATAATACCTAAAATCGACGGGGAGTTTTGCAGTGCCTGTGCGAAAATGTAATCGTTCGCTTTGCCTTTTGCGTCGTGTTCGGCGAAAAATATATCGTATCCGATAATGCCGGCTTTGGCATTGGTGAGGTTTGTTACTATTTTGGCTATTATTTTTCTGTTCCACGGCCATTGACCGAATTTCGCAAGTGATTTTTCGTCTATGTCTATTATGCTGACCATATCGGTGGTCGGTATGTCGCCTCTTAGCACAAAAAAGGAGTCTTTTATTTTTTTATCCATAGTATCGAGCAGTATGGGGTTGTTTAAATATACATAAGATGTGGCGATAAACAAAAACAGCGTTATAAAAATAAAATAGATTTTTTTCATATTCCTTACTTTTTTAGATTTATTTTTGTATAATTAATGTTAGTTTAACATAAAAAGGGGCTAAATTGAAGTATTTGATCTTTTTGGCATTGGTATTAAACCTGTATGCGTTTAACGGAACAAAGTATTATAAAAACGGTGATTACGACAAGGCTCAAAAAGCGTTTGAAGAGTATGTGAAAGAGACGAACTCCACGGTTGCAAAGGCTTATCTGGCCAAAATTTATTACAAAGAAGGGGAATACTCCAAAGCATCTAAATACATAGATGAGGTTTTAAAATCGGAAATTCCTCAAAAAGTCAGAAAAGAGCTTGAAAAATACAGATCTTTAATAAAAGGCGAGTTTACCTACAATATTGAATTAAGTGCCGGTCTTTTGATCGATTCGAATGTAAAATACGCTAAAAAGTCAGAAAAAAAAGAGACCGATTTAGCCCATATCGAAGAAGCGCTTGTAAAAGTTTCGTATCTGAAAACAGACTACCTCTTCAATGCTGAAGCAAAGGTTCAAAACAGGGGATACGTTCAAAACAGCGAGGAGAGTTACGTATATGTAAACGCAAAGGCGGATGCGACATATCATGCGTTTATCAATTCAAAACTCAGCTTCGGATTTGAAACAAAAACGCTCGGATCAAACAACCTTTACAGCGCCGAACTGTATGAATATAAAAGGTTCGGAAATTACAATGCCGGAATTTTTGCACTCGGCGAATATTATACGAATGAAGGCTTTGAGAGCACCAACCTCGGAGGCGGGTTAAGAGTGGCGTTTGATACGGACGATTTTAAAACCGACATCTCTTTATATTCATATCAGAGCAACAGCGAAAACGACGATCTTGACAACACCAACTACAAAGCCGATTTTAAAGGCTACTGGCATTTTTCCGAGGTTTATCTGTACGTAAACTATTATTATAATGTATCCGAATTTGACAAATACAGGGTCAATATGCATTATCTTGACGTTTCGTTTAACAAACGCGAATCAAAACATATTTTCTACTCAATGGGATTTACAAACTATTACTCACTGTCCAACGACACGGATGAAGAGCTTAGAAAATATGAGATTTACGCAAAATTTATCTATTCATTTTAAGGAGAGGAGATGAGATATTTAATAATTTTTTTCAGTATAGTGCTGTATGCTTCGATAGGTAATATCAAAGAATTAAAAGGAAACGTGGAAATACTTAGAAACAATAATGTTATAAAAGCCACTTTAAACATGGGAGTTGAAACAAACGACACGGTATTTACACACGAAGACTCAAAAGCCAAAATCGTATTCAAAGACAACACCATCATAACGATAGGTAAAAACTCCACATTTAAAATAAGCGAATATTTATACGGAAGCAAACCCAAAGCTAAATTCAACTTTTTAAAAGGTACGTTTGTAAGTGTTACGGGTAAAATAGGTAAAATCGCCCCGAAAAGATTTAAACTGCAGACAAAAAACGCGTCAATCGGAATCAGGGGTACGATAGTGTTCGGTCAGATCTTTTACGGCGGGGATGTAGTAGGGTGTAGCAGCGGTCTTATAAGTGTTGCCAAAGGAGGTAAAAGCGTTCTTGTAAAACCGGGTGAAATGGTAGGGGTGTTCGGTGATACGATTACATCGCCTTTAAAAGCCTCATACGGATATTTAAAATCGATCTTCTCTTCACTAAAACTTTCACCTGCCGATATTAAAAACTTTTTCCCTCATTTTTCAAACGAAAACAACCAAAGCAAAGTAGCTGTGCAAAATACGGAAATGAATGTTACCAAAACGCCAAAACAGCTGCCTGAACTAACATGGAAAGATTACAAAATAGATAAAAGAATTCCGTCACTTCATAAAACGTTCGAACCGATAAATTTTGATAATAAGCTGTTGTTTGAGAATTTGAAGTTTAAATAGAAGAGAAAGCAGAGATTATAATCTGCTTTCGTATCTTCTAAGCATCCAAAGTTTTCTAAGGATTTTTTTACGAGTCGCGATTTTTTCTTTTTTGCGTCTTTCGCTCGGCGGCTCGTAGAATCTTCTTTTTCTAAGTTCAACTACGATCAGGTTACGATCAACCTGTCTTTTGAACTTTCTGTAAGCAGATTCGAAATCTTCGCCTTGATGTACTACGATTCCTGGCACTGCTCTCACCACCTTTCGTTTTTTTTTGTGAATGAAATGATACCAAAATTTTGATAAAATTGGTAAATTAAATACAAAAACTATTCCTTTTACGGAGGAAAACGTTATGAAAAAAATTCTTTTTTTGATACTTTTTCTGCTCTATGGATGCGGAGGCGGGAGTAAAACGGTAGTAACCGAAACGAGAATGGTCGTACCCGCATATTTTTACGACGCCGAACTTTGGGACAGGCTTATACAAAGCGACGCACAAGGCGGCATTGTTATAATCAACCCTTCAAACGGTCCCGGTGATGCGGAGGATATCAACTACAAAACGTGGATTTCACAGCTTGCAGACACCTCAAAGATCCCTGTGGGGTATGTGTACAGTTCTTATTCGAACAGAAATATAGCGGATGTATACGATGATATAGAAAAATGGATAAGGTTTTATCCGCAAATAAAAGGTTTTTTTATTGATGAGGTGAATGTTTCGGCTCAAGCGTATGTGTATTATGAGGATCTTTTTAAATTTATAAAAATGAAAGGTGATTATTTTGTCGTATTAAACCCCGGTACCCGTCCTATTGAGGAAATGTTTAACGTGGCGGACAGTGTGATCGTTTTTGAAGGGGATGTAAAAGATCTAAATACGGACGTATGCGATTTAAATCCTGAAAAGAGCTCCGTAATCGTCTACAACGCCTCTGAAGATGACATGAAGCGCATGAGTTTATTAAACTGCGCTTATAAATATTTTACCGATGACGGCGGTTCAAACCCGTATGATTCGCTTCCGAGTTATTTTAATGAGGAAATTGAGTATTTAAAATGATATAATTTCAATAAAAAAGGTGCTTTTAATGACAAAATACATTTTTGTAACGGGAGGAGTTTTAAGTTCCCTTGGAAAAGGTATTACATCCGCTTCAATAGCCGCACTGCTTCAGCACAGCGGATTTAAGGTTTCGATGGTGAAAATCGACCCGTATATCAACGTTGACCCGGGAACGATGTCTCCGTTTGAACACGGTGAAGTGTTTGTAACGGAAGACGGGGCCGAAACGGATCTTGATATCGGTAACTATGAAAGGTTTTTAAACAAAAACCTCGGTAAAAAGAACAACTTTACGACGGGACAGATATATTTAAGCGTAATTGAAAAAGAAAGAAGAGGTGATTATCTCGGTAAAACCGTACAGATTATCCCTCATATAACTGATGAAATCAAAAGAAGAATCAAAGACGTTGCAAAAGATGTTGATATTGTAGTGGTTGAACTCGGGGGAACCGTAGGGGATATAGAGGGGCTGCCGTTTTTAGAAGCGGTAAGACAGCTTAAGCATGAAGTAGGAAAAACAAACGCAATGTTTGTGCACGTAACCCTTATACCTTACATTAAAGCAGCGGGTGAGCTTAAAACAAAACCGACCCAGCACAGCGTGCAGGAGTTAAGACGTATAGGTATCACTCCTCATATGCTTGTGTGCAGAACGGAAAAACCGCTTCCTAAATCGTTAAAAGAAAAACTTGCCGACAGCTGCGATATCGAAAGAGACGCGGTAATCGAAGCGGTGGACGCTCCTACCGTGTATCAGGTGCCTTTGAACTTTTTAAACCAGGATATATTAACGCCTATAGCAAAACAGCTTGATCTCGGTGAGCTTCATCCTGACATGACCGAGTGGAATTTTATAGTCAAAAAAATCATTTCACCACAAAAGAGTGTAAAAATCGCATTTGTAGGAAAATACCTGCAGCTTAAAGAATCATACAAATCACTTATCGAAGCGCTTATTCACAGCGGTGCGCATCTTGATATGAAAGTGGATATCGAATGGGTTGACAGTGAAGCGCTTGAAAAGGCGGACGATGAAAAAATGGCCGAAATCTTCAATGAAGTAAGCGGTATTTTGGTTGCAGGAGGATTCGGTGAAAGAGGTGTTGAAGGTAAATTAAAAGCCATCAAATACGCAAGGGAAAATAAAATACCTTACCTTGGAATATGTCTTGGAATGCAGCTTGCGGTAATAGAATTCGCAAGAAACGTACTCGGACTTGAATATGCGAATTCTCAGGAGTTTGACCCTGATACGCCTGAACCTGTTGTGTATCTCATAGACGAATTTATAGACGCAAGCGGACAAAAACAGCTAAGAACTCACAAATCACCTCTTGGCGGAACTATGAGACTCGGAGGTTATGAGTGCTTTATCCAAAAAGGAACAAAACTTTATGACGCGTATAAGGCTGATAGTGTGATCGAAAGACACAGACACAGATACGAAGTAAACGCTTCATATGAAGACAGACTTAAAGAAAAAGGAATGATCGTAAGCGGTAAAAGTGTTGAAGGGCTTGTCGAAGCGGTTGAACTCAAAGACCACCCTTGGTTTGTGGCGGTACAGTTCCACCCTGAATTCACAAACAAACTAAAAGCCCCTAACAAAGTGATTATGTCATTTGTTGAAAACGCTTATAAATGTCAAAGAAGCTGCTGATTAATGCTCACCAAATCAAAAATAAGAGAAATACTTTCAAACAGAATAGAAGAGCTAAGCTCTTCGAACCTTCCTCATTTTTTACTTTTAAGTGATATCGAAAAATCTTCAAAACGCATTGTAAAAGCTCTGAGAAACGGTGAAAAAATCGTGGTTGTCGGGGATTATGACGTAGATGGTGTGAGCAGCAGCGCAATTATGAAACTTTTTTTCGAAAAACTCGGATTTGATCTTGAAATCGTTATTCCCGACAGGTTCAAAGACGGATACGGATTAACACCTTCACTTCTTGAAAGAATTAAAGCAGATTTGATAATTACCGTCGATAACGGTATTACGAGTTTCGAAGCGGCTGAAATATGTAAACAAAGAGGTATTGATCTGATAATTACAGATCATCATACGCCTTTAATAACGGACAATGTAAAATGTAAAATGGAAAATGAAGAAATAGTTAGACTGCCCGATGCTTATGCGGTGGTTAATCCCAAAACGTCTCCCGATTTTCCTTTTAAAGAAATATGCGGCGCGGAGGTTGCATGGTATTTGTGTGCGGCTGTAAAATCACAGATGAAACTGAAAATCGATCTCAGGGAGTTTACCGATATTTTGGCAGTTGCAATTATCGCAGACGTTATGCCGCTTACGCATATGAACAGAACGCTTGTGAATATGGGGCTAAAACGCCTAAACAGGGCCGAAAAGCCGTTTTCCAAAGCGTTAAAAAGATTTTTCAACAGGGAATTTACAAGCGAGGATGTCGCTTTTCAGATAGCTCCGAGGATCAATGCCGCAGGGAGAATGGCTCATGCAAACAGCGCTTACAGGTTTTTCGTTTCAAAAGACGAAAACGAAGCGTATGAATATCTTATGGAACTTGACAGGCTCAATAACTTAAGAAAAGAGACCGAAAAAGAAGCGGTTGAGAGTATTGATGAGTGTGAGGGGGATTTTATTGTCATAAAGGGTGATTATCATGAAGGCGTTGTGGGGATAATCGCAAGCAGGCTTGTACATAAGTTTAAAAAACCGGCAATCGTTTTAAGCGAAAAAGAGGGTGTTTTAAAAGGCAGCGGAAGAAGTCTCGGCAATATCGATATTTTTTCGCTTGTAAACGAATGCAAAGATCTGCTTGAAGGTTTCGGGGGGCATAAAATGGCCTGCGGTCTTTCGGTCAAACCCGAAAATTTCGATGCTTTTAAAAAAATGCTCAACGAAAAGATTTTAAAATACAATGAGAACGACTTTTTTATCGAAGATTACGTAATAGGAGAACTGCCATTTAGGGAGATTGACCTTGAACTTTTGGATATTTTAAAAGAGTTCGAACCCTACGGAGAAGGGAACCCGAAACCAAAATTTCTCGCAAGTGCGAAAATCGAGCATATTCAAAACCTTAAAGACAATCATTTTAAACTAATTCTCTCTCAGGACGATATTTTACTGCCGGGTGTCATTTTCAGATACGACGGAGAGTTTGACGAATTTATAGATTTTAAATTCAGCGTAAACGAAAACACCTATTACGGCAGAAGCGTTCAATTAATGATTGAGGAGATATTATGAAACACTCTATATTCAAAGCCCTTGATGACCGTGAGGTTGAAGAGATACTTCCATATTTTGAGCAGAGGTTTGTAAAAAAGGACGAATTTATAGTAAAAGAGGGCGAATATTCCGATATGGCTTTTGTGCTTAAAAACGGTGAAGTTTCGGTTATAAAAGAGACTATTTACAAAGACGATTATATTATTACGGACATAAAAGCCGGAGGGGATGAGTTTTTCGGAGAAGTTAACCTCATAGACAGGGGACTTGTAACTTCAACAATCAAAGCGAAAACCGAGTGTGAAATTTTACAGATAACGCATAACGATTTTATAAACATGATGGATGAAAAACCGACTATCGCCATTAAACTGTTGTGGGTTATTGCGTACGACATATCAAAACACCTGCGTAAAGCCGACAGCGATGTGATTACACTTTTTAACGCATTCGTAGAAGTGGTGGAAAACGATTAAAGAATGAAAATGGGTGAAGCGAAAAAAGAAGTACTTACAAAAGACGGCACTCTTACGTTAAAAAGTGAAAAATACAACGAATGCTACCATTCAAGCGAAGGCGCGTATACCGAGAGCCTTTATAAGCATGTTCTTCCGGGATATAAGGCTGCGGAGGAGTTTGATTATTACGGAGGGGAGATCAGAATACTCGATATCTGCTTCGGGCTTGGCTACAATACGCTGTGTGCGATTCTCCACAAACCGGAAAACGTTAAACTTAAAATTTTTTCACCCGAACTTGACAGGGATCTTGTCGAGTCGTTAAAAGATTTCAAATATCCGCAGGAGTTTGAAAACTTAAAACATATAATTGATGCTTTAAGCACTTTTTTTAGCTATAAAAGCGACGATGTTGAAATAGATCTTTTCATAGGGGATGCGAGGGAGTATATTAAAAAACTCTCCGATATACATATCGTATATCAGGATGCGTTTTCACCCAAGGTCAATACGGAACTTTGGACGTTCGATTATTTTAAGGATATTGTCAAATTATTGTCAAAAAGTGGTATAATTACTACATATAGTGTTGCAACACCCGTAAGGTGCGCATTTTATAAACTTGGAATGAAAATGTACACGCATCCTTACGACAACATCAGAAAAGGGACGATTGCATCATATGAAATGCTTCCTTTTCCTGAAGTAGATTTTGAGGAAAAACTCAAAAGGGTGGAATGTAAAACGTATTAAAGGTTAAATGTGCTCCGTATATTGATCATCTCGGCTATTGCACTTATTTTAAACGCAGATAATTTAATAGAACCCATCCCTGAAAAAATACCATATAATAAACAAAAAGCGGAGCTTGGCAAAAGCCTGTTTTTTGATACGATTCTTTCAAAAGACAAAACCGTAAGCTGTGCAAGCTGCCATAATCCCTCACAGGGCTGGGCCGATAAAAGGCCGGTATCAATAGGCGTATACGGTAAAAAAGGCAAAATTCAGTCTCCGACCGTTTTGAATGCCGTGTTTAATTTCAGGCAGTTTTGGAACGGCAGGGCAAAAGATCTAAAAGAGCAGATCAACGGTCCCGTGCATAACAGCGTCGAAATGGCGCTTGACGGCACTCTTATAGAAAAACGACTCAACGCAAACCCGTATTACAGAAAAATGTTTAAAAAGATCTACGGTAAAGATAAAATAACTTATCCGATGGTGGTGGACGTTATTGCCGAATTTGAAAAGGCTCTTATTACCCCTGATTCGAAGTTTGACCTGTATTTAAAAGGCAAAGCGAAACTGACACCTCTTGAAAAGAAAGGGTATGTGCTTTTTAAAAAATACGGATGTATTACCTGCCATAACGGAATAAACATAGGAGGAAACTCGTTTCAGAAAATGGGAACTATTTTCCCCGTAAAGGACTGTGTGGGCGACAGGTACGAAATATCCCGTGCCGAATTTGACAAATGCATATACAAAGTCCCGACACTCAGAAACATAGAGCTCACAGCACCGTATTTTCACGATGCGAGTGCCAAGACTTTGTATGATGCGGTTAAAAAAATGGCTTATAACAATCTCGGATTTAAAATAGACAAAGAAGATATAAAGGCAATTGTCGCATTCTTAAAAACACTAACGGGAAAAACACCTGAAATTATGAGAGAAAAATGAAAAAAATAACCGCGCTTTTTAGATATTTTGAAAAAAAACCGAAACACATAATCCTTATATCCATGATTTTTATAGCGGGTATGTTTTACATAAACGATTACGCAAAAAAATATTACGTTCAAAACAACAAAATCCAAAAAAACTTCAATATAATCAAAAACAACGAACTTCTTTTAAACTACAACGTACTTGTAACAAGCCTGTATATGTACAGTAACAACGACAAACTGATAGAATCCATCGACAGATTAAACAGAAGTATCGATGCACTTTTGAGAAACGGGTATTTCAGGGAAAAGTACGGTGTTACGTATAAAATGATCCTGCAGTATAAAAAAGAGATTGATAAAAAAGTAAAAGAGGTATATCAGTTTCAGACACTGAATTCCTCACTCAAAAATTCAACCATGTATCTCGCCTCTTTGATGAACAGGCTTCCTGAAATAAGCATGTACAAACTAAACAACAGATACAGCAAGGATGTTTTAAAACACAATGTGGTGTATGCACAAAAAGTGATTCAGGTCGTCTCAAACATATTTTTGGCAAAAAGCAGCTTCGATATGGATTTTATAAAAAACCTCGATTTGTCTTTTTTTGAAAATTTCAAAGCAAAAGACAAAGAAATAGAAAACTTCAACCATATATTTTTAGCACATTTAAAGGTTTATAAAGAATATTTTCCCAAGCTGGTCGTAACGCTTAAAAAGATAACCGACAAAAAAACTTTAGATCTTTTGGACAGGGCATACAGCAGGTATTTTGATGATATGAACGCCGATTTGAAATATATAAAGTTTATTTCATACGGGATAATCTTTTTAATCTCCCTCGCGACGCTTTTGATTATGTTTCTTTTATATAATCTCAACAAACGAAACGAGCTTTTGCACAGAACCAACAAGGAGCTTGAACTATCATATATTACGGATAAACTCACGGGGCTTTATAACAGAAACAAGTTTGATAAGGATGTGAATGTCTATTATAAGCCTGTTTTGATATTGCTCAATATAGACAGATTTAAGCATATAAACGATTATTACGGATCCAAAATCGGAGATGCAGTTTTAAAAAAGACGGCTAAAATCATCCAAAACAATCTCCCTGACATACAGGCGGACGTATACAGGCTCGGAGCGGACGACTTTGGAATAATGTATGAAAAAAACATGCATCCGAATCCTTCGGGCATTGCGAGAAAAATTATCAATTATTTTGAAAAAAATGAAATCGAAATTGAAAACATCAGGCTTAATATTTCCTTAAGCGCCGGTATAAGTGAAATCCATCCGCTGTTGGAAACGGCCGACATAGCATTAAAATACGTAAAAAAATCACACCGTCACAAAATAAAAGTGTATGAAGAAAATATGAATGAGGAAAAAGAGATAAAACTGAACATCCAAAAAACAAACATACTATACCGTGCAATTAAAGAAAACAGAATCGTCCCTTATTTCCAGCCTATTGTCGATACATTTACAAAAGAGATACACAAATACGAAGTTCTTGCAAGAATAGTGCATGAAGACGGTAAGGTGGAGTCGATTTTTCCATATTTGCAAATAGCGAAAGAAAACAAACTCTACAGGGATGTTACAAAAATAATTTTAAATAAAACCTATGAAAAAATATCCAAAAACAACATAAATTTCAGTATTAACATTTCGGTCGAAGATATATTTGATATGCAGATAATGAAACAGATGTATCATCTTTACATAAAAAATAAAAGCCTCTCAAAAAGGGTGACGTTTGAAATACTCGAAAGTGAAGCCGTAAGCGATTACCAGAAAATCAGTGCCTTTTTACGAAGAGTAAAATATTTCGGAGCAAGCATTGCAATAGACGATTTCGGAAGCGGGTATTCCAATTTCGAACATCTTATAAACATGAAAGCGGATTATATTAAAATAGACGGATCTTTAATAAGACAGCTTGAAACAAACAACACCGCTTACAAAGTGGTTGAGGTGATAACGGATTTTGCAAGGGCGATGAATATTAAAACCGTTGCGGAATATGTAGAAAATGAAAAGATCTATGAAAAAGTAAAAAAACTTGGTATAAACTATTCCCAGGGCTACTATTTTTACAGACCTTCACCTGAATGTAAGACATAATTTTGACATTTTTTAGAAAATATTACATAAATTTTACAAATTTAACAATAATTTAATGTTTATCGTTTATAATTTTACTCCCCCCCTTTTTCATCCTTTCTCCTTTTTAGATTTACTAAAAAGAGATATTGACTAAATGTTCGATCCCGTCTTTAACGATCACAGCATCGATACAGAAGACGGGGTCGATCTTATTTAGTTTTATGTAATACTGCGCTGTTTTAACAATTCTTTTAATTTTTGCAGGTGTTATGTTGTAAACAGGTTCGAATGACGTACCGCTTTTCACTTCAACAAAATGAAAAACCCCGTCTTTATAAGCTATAATGTCTATTTCTCCGAATTTTGAGTAAAAATTTCTTTCAATTATTTCATACCCTTTATTTTGCAGGTATTCACATGCCCTGTCTTCCGCTTTATTGCCTATTTTACGAGTATTCATTTAAGATCTTTATATGTTCTTGCGGAATTTTGGCTATTTTGCCGTTTTTCATGTATACGACGCTTAGTTCCAGAGTGAACAGCTTTTTTTCGTCTTTATATATTTCCTGGAGAATGTCTATTTTTACCCTTGTGCGGTTTAAAATTTTCGTTTTGATTTCGATAATGTCTCCGAGTTTTGCCGGTGAATGGTATTTTGCTTTCAGTTCGTTTACGACGTAGCCTTCGTTTTCGAAAAATATTCCGTTTTTAAAAAATATTTCACTTCTTGCCTGTTCGCAGAATTTGATGTACTCGGTATGGTATACAATACCTCCGGCGTCTGTCGAATCGTAATAAATCCTTATTTTCATAATTTATCCTTTCAATGATATAATTCTATCAAAAAGGTTTTGTTTGTACGATGTGATAATACTCGGTGCCGGGGCTTCGGGGCTTTTTCTGGCGGATTTTTTAAAACACAGGAAGGTTTTGATAATAGAACACAATCCCCAGCCCGGGGCAAAAATAAAAATAAGCGGCGGGGGTAAATGCAATATTACAAATAAAAACGTCTCTTATAACAACTATTATCCCAAAAGCGAATTTGTAAAAAACGTCCTTAAAAAATGCTCCAACAAAGATCTGATGGAGTGGATAAAAACAAAAAATTTAAAAGTTAAAGAACTTAAAAAAGGGCAGTATTTCTTTAACTCCTCTAAAGAACTCTTAAACGTACTCAAACCGAAATGCAAAGTTATTTACAACTGCGAGGTTTTGGATGTGAAAGAGGGGTTTGAGGTTTTAACCGACAAAGGCGTGTTTAAAGGCAAAAACGTTGTTGTCGCACTCGGAGGAAAAAGCTATAAAAAACTCGGCGCAAGCGAAAAAGGGTATGAAATAGCCGAAAAATTCGGCCATACGGTAACCCCTTTAAAACCTGCACTCGTTGGCTTTACCGTACAGCCTAAAGAGGCGTGGTTTAAGAATTTAAGCGGAGTGTCGATTCAAGCCGATGTGTATGTGGGTGATAAAAAGTTTTCACAAAACATTCTCTTCTCACACAGGGGTATTACGGGACCGGCAATATTAAACGCTTCTTTATACTGGGAAAAAGGCAAAATAAAAATAGATTTTTTAAAAGGTGCGAAACTGAAAGAATATCTGAAAAACAGACACAGACAGATAATATCGCAGCTGCCGTTTCCTAAAAATTTTACAAAAGAGTTTTTGAAAAACATCGGTGTTGAAGACAAAAAAATAATGCTTTTAAAACGGGATGAATGGGAGAGGTTAAGAGCGCTTGAATCATACGAATTCGCACCGGCCGGGACATTCGGCTTTGAGAGGGCGGAAGTTACAAAAGGCGGCGTGGTAACCGAGGAAATAAACGAAAACATGGAATCAAAACTTCTAAAGGGGCTCTATTTTACAGGCGAGGTTTTAGATGTTACGGGGGAGCTTGGAGGGTATAACTTTCAGTGGGCGTTTAGCAGCGCCTATTTGGCGTCTTTGAGTTTATAGTGCTCGAGTTTCAGAGTAAGATCAATATTTTCTTTGTTTTTGATAAAATCGATAGGAAAATAGATTCTGAGGATTGATTTATAGTTTTTAAGAGCATCGATAAGATCGTAGAAATTTTTAGGTGATTTTATTTTTGCACTCATTATGTATGTGGTTTTTACGAAATCTTTGTCGTATACGGTTGAATTTACTTCTTTAATGGATGAAATACTCATATATTTCGATGCGAACATTTTGAAATTTTTGGTATCAAAGTCCCTTTTAAAGGCGTTTAAAACTTTTCTGTTGGCGTTTTTGAGTTTTTTAAGCTCAAGCAGTTTTTCTTTGTATTCGTTTGTAGTTATCTCAAGAGAATATTTTGTCTGGTAATAGAGGGTTTTTGATTTTTTAAACGAATGAACCGCTGGTGAGATTACAAATGCTATAAAAAGAAGCGTCAAAACAATAAAAAGCGTAAAAAAGAGAAAGTTTTTAATAACATCGATACCGTAAATCTTTACTTTCGGCAGTCTGAATGAAATTTTAGGCATTTTCATTGTTTTTCTTTCAGGTAGTTTTCTGATTTGAATCTGTACCAGCCGTTGCTCATCTGGTAAAAGTATGTTTTGGTTTCTGTAAATATCGACTCAAGCGGCGGCAGCATAAGCATATTGTATATGTCCTGTGTCGGTGTTACGCCGTATATTATTAGTTTGTTTTTGTCAAAAGAGATACTGCTTAACGTAATAGGGTCCGGAATTAAATCAAGCAGGTTTTTGATACTGTCTTTCATAAGCGAATTTTTGACCATTATGTCTTCATAAAGGGTTTTTTGCTTGTAGATGAAATGCTTTTGTTCGGTAATGTCGGTCAGCTTTCTTTTTAAAGTGACTATTTCTTTGTTGAAATTATCCACGTCTTTGTTGTAAAGGTATGTTTTTATCTGTAAAAAGAGTGTAAAGGATATGTATAAAATTATGGATATCCCTATAAACACAAGCCACAGTTTCGTATCTTCTTTTACGAGCGGTTTTTGTTTGGGTGTAATAAAACTATACATTTTTCCTGCTTATCTCGTTTAGTGTTTTTAAAATGTCGATTTTTTCAAGAACGCTGTCGATAAAAATTTCATCATTTATAAGTTCGGTTATGTTATCCTGTATGCCTATGGTATCAAAAATATAGATTTTTTCAATAAAATCTCCGCCGTTTTCATAATATTCTTTTAGCGAGCTTTTAATGTTTTCGAGAATTTTATATTCGATGTTGAATGTTTCAATGTTTTCATCTTCCTCATCTTCTTCTTCAGTAATATCTGCAACACTTTCAATATCGTCGTCAAGCGATTCGTCGAAGTCTTCTACTATATCCATATCAGTAATGTCTTCAATTTCCTCTTCTTCGATATTTTCCTCTTCTATTTCGTAAATATCACCGAAGAGAGGAAGGTGGTCTTTGTATATCAGGATATAGCTGTACTCTTTTGTCGTAAGGATGTATAAAGAGTTGTGTCGTAGGGAGGATTTGAAGTCTATAAGCGCGTAAGCCGAGTATAAAAAATCTACGAAAGGATACTCTTTTTTCGTTTCCATAAGCTGGTATATGGTTGTGTAAAAAGAGTATTTTTTATTTACGCAGACCATTTTTATGTTTTCAATATCAATTCCCAATTCTTTATATTTGTTTTTGTCGCATGAAGGAACTACCCCCTGGTTTGCAGAGGCTATAAATGTGGATACGTATGTCTGCGGGTTGTCGTCGGCTATTTCGTTTATATAGTTTATCATCTCTTTTTTGTTTTCGAACTCTTTTGATTCGGAGTTGATGATTTTGTTTTTTTTGTACTGTTCATGCAGGAGTTTATATCTGTTTTCATCTTTGTAAAAAGCTATGAGGCTCGGTTTTGCAAGAAGTTTTTTCAAGAACATAGCGGATGCGCCTTAAGGTAGTTTTGAAGTTTTAACGAATTGCTCAGCTTCGTATAAATCTGCGTCGTTGAGATAAATTCGTGCCCCAAAAGCTCGCTTACGTCGTTTATTCTGGCTCCGTTTTGGAGCATGTATGTTGCAAACGAATGTCTTAACTGGTGAGGGGTTACGTGTATTCCGTGTTTTTTAAAGGCTTTTTGAATCATATATCTTATTTTATCCGCCCCTAAAGGCTCTCCTTCTTTTTCGAAAAGATACTCTTTTTTAGGGTGTGTTTCGAGATATTTTGCTATAAACTCTTTTAGTTTCGGATGTAGGGGAAGCTGTCTGGTTTTTGCCCCTTTTCCTCTGATTTCTATCCAGTCGCCTTTTATGTCGTTTAGTTTTATCCCCGCAGCTTCGCTTATTCTTAGTCCCAGTGAGAATATAATCATAATGGCGAGATATTCGTCCATTGTGGCGGACTGGAGGGCTTTTTTTATGTGCTCCATACTTACGGGTTTCGGAAGCGTTTTTGGAACTTTTACATGTTCGTCGCCTATG
>Ga0256843_1000860_pt1 | contig 25056 bp, 20 predicted proteins | sample AlvinellametaG_FD_191572 | JGI IMG/M metagenome (GOLD analysis project Ga0256843, IMG submission 191572) | Pompeii worm associated microbial communities from hydrothermal vent at the East Pacific Rise, Pacific Ocean - Alvinella | ecosystem: Host-associated > Annelida > Integument > Unclassified ... | reverse complement strand
TCTTTAACAGCACAACCGGAAGAGCCAAGTACTAAAGCTATGAGCATAGCATAAGAGAATAATTTCATTATCATACAACCTTTAAAAGTTTAAAATTGTGAAATTATATACTAATGGGTGTAAGTCTATGCTTAATTATTCTTTACTTCAAAACTTTTGATATATCTCTTGCGTTTCGATGCTTTCATTTTAGAATTATCAGCCATAATAAAACCCTCTACAACACCGTGTAGATCGTTGTTCACACTAAAATCTAAAAATCTTACTGCACCCTCTTCATAGAGCTCTGTATATTGTTTAAACAGAGTTGGAACAGTAGTATTTAGATCTTTTAAATATTGTTTTAAAATAGTAAAATTTTCTTTATATGTGAGTGCATTAAAGAGCGTGTCAAATTCTATGCGCAGTTTCGTTGGGACAATATAAGGTGTATGTGCTTTCATAATTCCATCTTTGCAAGAAAAGTATTTTGAATAAAAATAGACAAGTGCGGCAACAGCTTTTTGAGGGGTGTCTGCGTTTATGGTAACAGTACCATATGTGTAAATGATATTCGGATTGTTGGCCAGATATGCTCCCACTCCCTGCCAAAGATTATCAAGTGCACGAGAACCCCAATATCGCGGCTGAATAAAGCTTCTGCCAAGTTCAACGGATATATCTGCATACTCTTGAAATTTTTCATCATAATTACAATGATTATATGTATAAAGACCTTGCATTCCCTTGTTCTTGACTATATCTTGAACTTCTCCGACTCTATATGCTCCGACAATCTCTAAAGCTGCATCATCCCAAAGTATGATATGTTTATAATATTCATCATACAGATCATTATCTCTTGCTTTTCCTGTTCCTCCACCGATTGCACGAAAAGATATCTCTCTTGCTCGTCCAAGCTCTCTAATGAGATATGGTGCATTGTCCGCATTTGCAAGAATAATACGTTTATTATCAGAAGTTCTTCCTAATTGTTCTGCAGCATCGACTTCATCTTTGAGAAGTATCTTGCTTGTTGCTCGAATAATCGTTGTTTGTGTTTTGAGTAGCGGTGCTTTTTTTGTTCCAAGGTTATAAAGGAGTTCATAGAAGATCTCTACATACTCATTGATACTAATATCTTTGTTTGAAAATGAAAGTGGTGGAATCACTTTTCCTATGTGGTACTTCAGAGGTGGCAGTTTACCCGCAATTGCAAATTCACGTGGAAGCAATAAACCACTGAACTTTTTAGGGAGAATCAATGAGGCAAGATAGAAAAGGATGCTGTTTCTTGCTTCGATGCGGATAGGGAGAATAGGGGCGTGATTCTTTCTTGCTATTTTTATAAAACTTGGTTTCCATGGAGAGTCTTTTATCCCTTTAAATGTCACTCGACTGACGATTCCAGCAGGAAATATAATGACCGCTTCTTCATTTTGCAATGCTTCATTGATAGCCTGAAAACTTTTTTTTGTGATACTGCCACTGATATTATCGACTGGAATCAGCAGGTCGATGGCCTGTTCCATTCCCATAAGCATTCCATTTACCATCACTTTTACTTTTTGGTTGTCTCTTGCGTTTGTAATAAGTTGTACAAGTGTAAATGCATCAGATGCTCCTGTGATATGGTTCGCAATAATTAAGACACGTCCAACGGAAGGAATATTACTCAGCTCATTTGGTTCTACCGTATACTTTATACCTAAAAGTTCTATCATACTATCTGCAAAATCTATATTCTTATGATAATGATTTTGTTCAAATATATCATTAAAGGTCTTTTCATGAAAAAGCTTTTGCAGCATTTTGATAAAAAACTTATTGACGCTTTTTGGCAGTTTTTGATTTAATTTTGTAAAGTTCTTATTGTAAGCTTTTTCAATATCTAACATTTTTCTTCCTTCGTGTTACATTCCATTTTACTGATGAGTGCAGGTAATAAAAGCAGATCAATAGCAACCGCTATAAGAAGTGCTGTAGCTGTTATAAGTCCAAAGTTCGCATTGAGCATAAACTGTGAAAATATAAAGACGATAAACGCAGCGCTTAGAACCAGCGTCGTTAATATCATTGCCGAACCTGAATAGTGCATGACATATGCAAGAGCTTGTTCAAGATTCAGACCATTCTTTCGTGCCTGTGTGTATTTGATAAGAAAGTGGATCGTATCATCTATGGCAATTCCCAAAATAATAGCCCCTGATATCGCTACACCGATATCTATACTGATACCTAACCAGCCCATGATTCCGATGACAAGTATGATAGGGAGTACATTTGGTATGATAAAAAGAGGTATCATTTTGATACTTCTAAAGATCAGCAGCATGACAAAAGAGGTTACAAGCACAGAGAGCAGAAGTGAGCTGATAAGGGTGTCTGTAACATCATGCTGCATATGGGCGAACATTGCAGTTTGTCCATCTATTTCAACAGTGAAAGGAGTTTTACTCCACCATTTCTCTATCCATGCCATCTGTTTAAGGTCTTGAGAACTGTCAGCAACATTCATAGATGCAGTTAAACGCAGCAGCCTCTCATTAACATCCATTTTGTCATTTATCTCCATACCCTGAGGGAGTGAAAGAGAATAGAGCAGGAGGTATTGTGCTATAAGCTCATTTGAATTTGGTATGCTTTTGTTCGCATCGATCACTTCATTGAATTTTTTGACAATATCTACAAGAGAAGAGGTATGTCTTGCGTTTGGAAAGTGTGCCAGGAACTCTTTTGAAAATCTATCGACCGTTTTCATAAATGCAACATCTTTTATACCGTCTGTTCTTTTAGAGTCTATGACTATCTCATAGCTTAGAGGACCTGTCAAAGTATTTTCGATGAATTTTACAGTTTTTCTAAAAGGTACATCCTCTTTAAAGTACTTCACTGCGTTTGAGTCTACTTTGAGCTTGGTGAGTCCAAATCCTATACCCGAAGCAATGATGAGAGAGATCACTATTATCATTGTGTCATTTGTGATGATAAATCGAGCGTACTTTTTGGCAAATTCTCCGATACCTTTCTTGTTTTGAAGAGGATTTACCTTTACTTTGATATTTAAAATCGCAAGAGCAGCAGGTACAAATAAGATCGTAAGTACAAAAGCAAGCATCGCTGCGTTTGCAGTAGCGATACCAAGTGTCTTGATGGGTACGATATGTGAAATCCCCAGAGAAGCAAAACCGATGGCAGTTGTGAGCGAGGTAAGAAAGGTCGCAAGCATATTTTTCTCAAGAGTGTTGTAAATAGCATCATAATTATTCATACCGTTACGTCGAGCTAAGAGATAGACCCAAAAGATATGCATGGCATCTGCAATGCCGATGGCAATGATAAAAACAGGCATATTGGCTGTAAAGTTATTGAGCTTATAGCCTAACATGGTCTGCACTGCCAACACAATAATAAAAGTAAAGATGACAACAAGCAGCGTGAGAATAACACCTGATATCTTTCTAAAAATCAACCATAAAATCAACATTGCAATAAGAATGACCAAAGGAGTGAAGGTCTTGACGTCGTATTGTGCCAAGGAGCTAAAAGTGGTATTGACCACAGGACCTCCTGCAAGATAAAAAGTGTAGCCACTCCCTTTCTCTTTGGCAATATAGCGGTTAATATCTTTCATGATATGCTTTGAAGCACCAATGGTGACTCCTGCTTTTGGATTTAAGCGTCCGATTATCATTGTTGTTTTTGCGTCTTTAGAGATGATACGATTTACGAGCAGGTCTTCCTGCAGGGCTCTCTCTTTTTTCTTTTGGAGCTCTTGCGGTGTGAGTCTGTCTATATCTTTAATAAAGTTCTCAATAAGAATTTCATCTTTATCTTCTGGACTTGTATGCACGTACTGGTAGTTTGTAAGAGAGTCTGCACGGGCGATATACTGCGTTTGCCAAAGTTCGTCTGTCAAACGCTCTATCACATGAAGTGCTTTTTTGTTGAAAATACCCTTATCGTCATGAAAAACGATGATAATAGAATCATCATTTCCAAAAGTATTTTTAAATGCATCATATTTTGTAAGTGTTTGAGAACCCTCTTCAAACCAGATTCTGTAAGAACCGTCAAACTGTGCATTTTTAAGTTGATAGCCCAGTACAATTGTAATAAGTGGTACTAAAATAACAATATACCATCTTAATTTTATAAGTAAATCTACAAATTTTTTCATACTGTTCCTTAAAAGTAGTAGCCGACTTTAAGGCTGATTCTTTGGTGTCTTCCCATGAGATTAAAAACAGTGGGCCTGTTTTTTGATGGTTCGATATAACGATAGTCAAATTTGATCTTGTAAGTATCTGCTATACGTGTGTTATACTCAAAATAGTAAACCTCTTCACTATAATCAAGATCAAAGATACCACCTCCGATGATACTTGAATCATCACCTTTGTTGAGTGTGTAACGAAGACCTAAAAAAAGATCGTTTTGAAAAACTTCAAAGAGCTGCAGGTCATTGCGTTTGGAATTTTCAAGTGTTGTATATTTGTAGTACTCAGCCAAGAGTCCCAAGTCTGCTTCTTCATATATTTGTGGGATCGTATGTTCAAGACCCAGACCGATATGTGTATAATCTGAAATTTCATCATTGTTGAGTACATCAGTGAAGATCGCTTCGAGTTTGTAGAGTGTTGCACCAATAACCAATGTATCATAAGTGATGAACTTGTTAACGAGATAGGCATGTTCATTTGTCTCTATCTCATTATTTACGGTGAGATGTGTTGTGTAGTAGCGCTGTGAATCATAACCGTTTTGAAAGATAATCGTGTAATCAAGTGCATACTCACTATCGAGTGAGTCTGAGTATTTGACATAGATATTTGGGCGGTATTGACCACTCTGTGTTTTGAGATCTTTTGAGTATTTAATATCTTTTGGAAAGTAGTAGTAAACATAAGGGTAAGCGGACATATCACGTGCTTGTTCATACAGTTGTACAATGAAAGAGAGCTCTCCTGTCTCTGTATATCTTGTATACTCAGCATTTATAACACCGAGTTTTCTCTTCTCAAAAGGGTCGGCTCTGAGATCATAAGGATTAAAAACATCAGCGATATTACGAACTTCCAAAGCACCCCAAAAACGCAGACTTTTTCCGATGAGAGCTTGACCATCATCATACTCATACTGTGAATAGAGCTCATCGATGCGGGCATAACTTCTGTGTGTATCTTTTGCACCGCTCTCCAGATCATTTAAATCCTGTTGGAGTCTTACTTTTGTATGGATACGCAGATCATCTTTTTTATAGGTAGCTTCCAAATTTGCTGCAGTTGTAATATTGTCAGGATTTTTATCTGCAGGTGCTATGAGATATGATTGTGTTATCCAGTCTATGTCACCGCGGTAAGTGATATTGTCAAAAAGAGTAGAGTCATTTTTTTGCTCTGTTTTTGCCAATAAAATACTCGAGAGAAGAAGAAATAGAAACAGACGCATTATTTTTTCAGAACTCTTTTATTGAAATCTTTCTGTCGTAAATGTAATTTTATTTTCTCATTGCTCCACTTCAAAATTGTTTTTTTATTATTTTGGTGATTGACCATGGTCATTTGTGCAACACGCCATTTACCAGATATCTTTTTATACTTGTCAAATGTGGCAGTTTTTAAAAGTTCATGTTTTCTGTCGTAGTAGTCTACTTTTTGTATAAGAAAGTTTTTGGTATCAACATAAGATATCTCTTTTGTATAACCTGAATTTTTACTTTTAGGGATACGCTCGCCAATGTAGACTTTTTTGCTATTGAACATACCAATTTTTGCGTCACCTTTAAATATATATTTTTTCGGATTGAATGAACTAAGATCTTCATATGAAAATTCTGAACCCATAAATGAGCCTGACTTAGAACTTGAAGCGATTCTTTTTACACGCTTGAGAGCAGGAAGATAGAGCCATTGGTCGTCATCTCTGTTAAGGTGTTCATGATTTAAAAACTTTGTTCCTTTTACATCAGCAGGGGAGAGAAATGTCATGAGTGATTTATTACCAGAGTTACTCTCAAGTGTCATCATACTCATATCTCGTGTACGTCTTTGTTTATTCGCATTGATGAGAGTCATCTGCATTTCAGCTTGTGAACTTTTGAAGCCTTTCATGACAGTTTCACATCTGTTAGCTACTTCTTGATTGGTGATTGCAAAGAGGTTGAGAGAGAAAAAAATGAGGATAAATATTTTTAACATATAATTCCGCCTTATATAGGTTTGGCGAAATTATATCACAATATTATTACAATTACTAATAAAACTTACTTTTTGAGTATCACAGTGGTTGAGGTGTTGAAGTCAAAATATTTCTTGGCAACTGCTTGAACTTTTTTTGCAGTGATTTTGTTAACATTATCTTCATAGTTTAAAAGAGGCGTCAAATCCCCACGTACAAGATAGCTTCCAAAAAGGTTTGCAACTGATGTTGAGCTCTCTAAAGAGTAGACAAAATCAGACTTGGTATTTATCTTCACTTTTTCAAGTTCTTCTTTTGTAACGAGAGTCTCTTTCATCCTGTTTATCTCTTTGATGAGCTCTTTTTCAACTGTTTCGGCTTTTACACCCGGATTACATGTAGCCATAAAGATAAAAAGTCCCGGATCGGTATTTTCCATATTGTAAGCATAGATAGAGTTTACAAGACGCTTCTTATCAACGAGGTCTTTGTAAAGACGTGAGCTTTTTCCTGAGTAGAGGATCTCCGAGATAACACTGAGTGTAACTTGGTCTTTACTTTTAAAGTTTGGAATATGAAATGTAATAGCGAGCATTTCCACTTCACTATCCTTATGGATTATGACGCGTTTTGCTCCATCTTGTTTTGGCTCTACAAACTTCACTTTAGGAATAGGACCATCATTTTTTATCTTGCCAAACGCAGCCTTTGCAGCTTTAAACACATCTTTTGGATTAACATCTCCTGTTACCATTAAGATGGCATTTTGTGGCTGGTAGTATGTTTTATGGAATGCTCTGATGTCTTGGATGGTCCATGTTTTTATATCGTTCATAAATCCGATCGGTGTCCAGTGATATGGATGGTAGATATAGGCATTGTTAAAGAGTCTGAAGTAGAGATAGCCCAGTGGTGAGTTGTCTGTACGCCAACGTCTCTCCTCCATAACTACATTACGTTCAGGTTGGAACTCTTTATCTTTGAGGCTGAGATTTTGCATCAGTTCTGCAAAGAGATCAACAGAGGTTTTAAGATTATCTGTACTTGATTTGATGTAGTAGTGTGTGTAGTCAAAACTTGTAGAGGCATTGTTAACACCGCCGACACTCTTTACTTCTTTGTCAAATTCACCAGCTTGGAGATGCTTTGTACTTTTAAAGTTCATATGCTCAAGCATATGTGCGATACCTGTTTTTCCCATTACTTCATTACGGCTTCCTACTTTATAAAAAATATCTGTAGAGATGACGTTTGAGTGGTTTTTAAGTGGTATGACAACAATCTCGAGTCCGTTCTTTAAGGTTTTTGTCTCATATTTTGGTAGTACTGATGCCATTAAGCTTCCTGTTATTAATATAATCGTGATGAAAAGTTTCATTATTTTCTGTCACTTCCGATGGCCTGTGTAATGTTCTCAAAACCATCTGCTTTGAGAAGTTCTATAAGCTCTTTGTTTATGTTCATTATCATATCGGGTCCGTGAAAAACGATACCGCTGAGTATCTGAACAAGAGAAGCTCCTGCTTTGATACGTTTGTATGCCTCTTTTGCCGAGTCGATCCCTCCGACGGAGATAAGGACTGTTTTACCATAAAGCTCTTGTGCAATGGCATCAAAGATCTTAAAACTTTTCTCTTTGAGGACTGCTCCGCTGAGTCCACCTATTTTTTTAGGATGCTTGACAAGTGAGTAGTCGATGGTCGTATTGGTAGCGATGATCCCATCTGCGCCTTTTTCTACTGCCATTTTTGTTAATGCTACTGCATCCTCTATCTCCATATCAGGAGCTATTTTCAGTAAAATCGGCATATCTGTCAGTGCTTTTGCCTCACTAAAAAGTTTTGTAATAAACTCTTCATTTTGTAGATCACGGAGTCCCGGAGTATTTGGAGAAGAGATATTTATGACGAAGTAGTCACCAAGTCCATTAAAAGATTTGATAAGGTGGGTGTAGTCATTGATAGCCTCTTTTTCAGGCGTGACCTTGTTCTTACCGATATTGACACCAATAGGAGTGGTAAAAGGATAACGCTTTTTTAATCTTTTTACGACTTTGTATGCACCGTCATTGTTAAAGCCCATAGCATTTTGGATGCTCTCTTCGGCAATATGGCGAAACATTCGTGGTTTTGGATTTCCAGCCTGTGGCTTTGGCGTAACTGTACCGATCTCTGTAAAACCAAAGCCCAGTGTTTGAATACCGCGTATCATTGTCGCATTTTTATCAAAACCTGCACCGAGTCCTACAGGGTTTAAAAACGTACGTCCAAAAAGTTCTTGTTCTAGAGACTCATCTGTGATGAAGTGTGACTCTAAAAACGGATTAAAAGGAATCTGACATATATTTGGTAAACGCAGTACACACTCTGCAACATGGTGTGCATTTTCCGGTTGGAGTTTAAAGAGCAAAGGTTTTATTGAATCATAATTTAGCATAACTATCCACTTGTTTAAAATTAAGCGATTATACTCAATTAAAGGTAATACGAAGATTATGAATTGTTAGAGCAACTTTGAAAAAGTGTTTCAAACTCTTTTGCCGGCAGTGGCTTGGAGCAAAGATACCCTTGGTACATTTCACATTTCATATCTTTAAGGTACTCTAATTGTGCTTGTGTTTCAACACCTTCTGCTACAACATTAAGATGCAGATCTTCGGCAATACCTATGATCATATTGATAAATATCTTGTTCTCTTCCATAGAGTCTATAAAAGATTTATCGATTTTTAAAGTATCAAAGGGAATATCTCTAAGATAAGAGAGAGATGAGTACCCTGTACCAAAATCATCCAAAGAGAGAGTGACTCCAAGGTCTTTTATCTTATGAAGAAGGGTGATCTTGTCATTAAAATCTTGGATTAGAACTGATTCTGTCAGTTCAATATCAAGTTTTGCACTCTCTATGCAGGCGATATTACTTTGAAGCATTTCAAAAAAGTTTCTGTCTTCAAGTTGAAGTCCTGAAACATTGATAGAGAGCTTTATATTTTTAAGAGGAGTATCTTGCCATTTTTGTATCTGCTCACATGCTTCTTTGATTATCCATTCACCTAGAGGAATGATCATCCCGGTCTCTTCTGCTAAAGGTATGAATCTATCAGGGGAGATAACACCCTCATAAGGATCAACGAGACGGATCAGTGCTTCACAACCTACTATGGTCTGTGTATCAATATCGACCTTTGGCTGATAAAAGAGTTGAAAATAGTTGTTTTGGAGTGCATCAGAGAGGAGAGATTGCATTTTGATCTTCTCTTGTACACTTTTGTTGAGTTTGTTTGTAAAGAACTGGTAGTTGTTCTTCCCAAGCTCTTTTGCTTCATACATTGCAATATCAGCATTTTTTAGCAGTGTATTAAAATCCTCACCATCTTTTGGATACAGAGCCACACCCATACTTACCGTTACATTATAACGTTCATTTTCCATGATGATAGGTTTTGAGAGTTGTTCTTTGATGCGTTGTACCACTTCTATGACACTTCTTTCGTTCTCTATTTCAGGTAGTACAATAAGGAACTCATCCCCTCCGATCCTTGCAGGAACATCATTTTCTCGAATCGCAGTACGTAGAACAGTTGCGACCTTTGTAAGAATAATATCCCCAAAATGATGTCCTACAGAGTCATTGATATTTTTAAAGTTATCGAGGTCTAAAAATATGATGGCAAAATGGTTGTTGTTTCTTTTTGCCGAAGCGATAATACGCTGTACCTGGCTTTTAAGATCATTACGATTGTAGAGTCCTGTCAAAGGATCCTTTGTTGAGAGATTATAGAGATTCTCTTGTTCTGTTCGTAATCTTTTAAATGTCATTTCCAAAGAGTAACGTATGGATTCAAACTCTTTGATAAGAAATTTTTGTGGTGAGTACTCACTGTAATAAGCATAGGTACGAAGACCTTCAAGAGGTTTTATCATGAATCTTTCAAGTAAAAAGTAGATAAGTATGAAAAAGAAAAGAGTAAAAAGTAACGAGATACCAAGCATACGTTTGGCCTCTTGGGTCTGCAGTTGTGCAATATACTCTTTATTGAGACCTATTATAACTCTGTAAAAATGGGCTTGTAGTCCTTGATAATGTTTTATACTAAAATCATAACATGAAACCTTAGAAAGGTTACTTTTCATTATGTTCGTTATAGGCTGACACTTGCCATCTTCCGCTAAACTCTTTTCTAACTGTTGTGATGTATAGATTATATGGTTGTTCTCATCCACTATTTTTATGGAAGATATCGCTTTGTTGGTGATGATGCGACTGTCAAGTTGTGAGACGATATTTCCAATTTCATTTGGATCAAAGTTCTTTCTTAAAAAATGGTTGAGACTGAGTGCTGCGGATTGAAGATTTGTTTTGATAAGCTCTTGGGTTATCTCTCTCTGTTTGAGATAAAAATCAAAAAAAAGTAATGAAACCGTCGGTACGATAAACGCAAGGATAAGAAGGGAGAATTTTTTGATTGATAAGGTTTTCATCTATTTGATTATACTCTCTTTTGTATAATGGTATTTACTTAAAAATTCTAGTAACTCATCTGAAGGTTTATTTATCCATTTTATATTTTTCAGTGAATCAAGGTACTCTTTATAACTTATGTTGGAGAGATATTTAGCTGTAACGTTGTAAGCATCTTTTGGGTTTTCTTTTATCTCATCAATAGATCTGTCAATAATTTTTTTCAATGCGACAACTCTTTTTCTGTCATTTTCCAGAAGTGATTTTGTTGTACAAATAGCATCAATTACAATAATACTGTCAATACTTTTTGTTGAAGCTACTTCTTTAAACCCTTGATGTTCAAGTGAAGTGTTATAAGGAGTGTAGGTGACAATTACTATGTTCTTTTTCTTTTTTAACTCTTTTTTGTAGTTGATGTCCTGTATCTGCTCTTGATCTTTATTGATAAAAACAAATTTTTTTATATCAAGTGAACTATGTTTGATAAAGTCTTTTAAAATCTCTTGGTTAATAGAATCAACTTCTAAATAAGCATATATTTTATCTGCTTTTTGCAACTCTGTAATTGATCTGTTTGAGAGTACCATATCTCCGCCATCTGAACGGTCAAGAAGAATCACAGGTACAATGTCATGGATAGACTTTTTAAGTGAATTGTATTCATGCTGTGTTGTTGTGACCATATCTGCTTGCCCGATACGAAAAATATCTGCAGCCTCAGCTAATGAGACACTGTTTATTATCTTGATATTGAGCTTTTTAAGATAGCCTTTTTCATAAGCGTAATAGAGAGGAGTATATCCTATCCATTGGTTTGTTGCTATTATAAGTTCTTTTTTATTTTGAGGAGCACATCCAATAAGAAAAAGAGATATAACAAAAAAATAAAATAACTTTTTCAAAAAATGTTCCTTGCTAATTATTATTAACTAATATAATATCACACCTTATTTTAATTATTCATAAAAATATTGTAAAATCATCTTTATATATTATAATCAAAGAAAGGATCTAATGATGAATACAAAGGTTTTAGTGCCGTTGGCAACAGGTTTTGAAGAGATTGAGGCTGTGAGTATCATTGATGTGCTAAGACGTGCAGATATTGAAGTATTTATTGGCTCTTTAAACGCAGCGATGCTTGTAAAGGGTGCAAATGGTATTACTCTGCAGGCAGATGTCGAGGTAAAAGATATAAAAGCAGATGATATAGATATGATAGTCCTGCCTGGTGGCTGGGACGGAACACATGCTTTGGCTGATGATGAAAATGTACAGAATCTTCTTCGTGAAATGGATGCAAAGGGTAAAAACATAGGTGCTATCTGTGCTGCACCGTTCGCTTTAAACGCAGCGGGTGTTTTAAAAGAGAAATATACCTGTTATCCGTCTGTTGAAAAAGAGATAAGAGAAGAGGGGTATCTGGGTGATAGAGAGATGGTCGTTCAAGATAGTAATGTTATGACCTCTCGTGGTCCTGCGACTGCCTTGTGCTTTGGACTTGCAATTGTGAAAAAACTTAAAGGCGAAGAGAGTTACAATGCGCTAAAAGAGGGTCTTTTAGCAAGCTATTGTAACTAACAAGACTATTTTACAGTCTTGGCATGAAGAGCCTCAAGCTCTTCGAGTCTTTCCATTTTTTTGTAATGTTTGAGATTTAACTGTACAAACTTCACACTCAAAATTATGATGATCGGCCATGAAATGTACCAGATCATTTCGTTTAAATATTCCATCGATTTCTCCTAATAGTGGTGAGGATCAGCTTTGATCTCATCAATTGTTAATTTTGTTTTATCCATAGAACGCCATACGGCAAAAATATACCCAAGTACAACTGGAACAAGCAGAGATACAACGCTCATTACACTAAGCGTGTAGTAGCTTCCAGAAGCATTCTCTATCGTTAAAGAACTTTGTACATCAGCCAGTGACGGATAAAAAACAGAGTTGTGAACACCTAAGATAAGCATAACGATCGTGACCGTTAGAACTGTTCCGATTCCTGTAAAGAAGATGGCTTTTTTTGAATCTTTAAACAGTGCGATATAAACACCCCAAAGCAGTGTAACAACACCAACCAAAAGTAAAACAAGAAGCAGAGGCAGATCTAAAAAGAGGTGCAGGAACTTCATAGATTCAACAGAGACGACTTTTGTTGCCGGATCATAAACATACCCATTGCTGAATAAAATAGTCGCAACTACATAAAGGAACAGTGGTAGAAAAATTAAGAAATTTTTCTTAACAACACTTTTGACTCTGTCTGTAATAGCATCCTCATCAATAGAGTTGAGAAAATAGAGTGCTCCCTGAACACGGGAAAGAAACACCAACATAAAACCAAACGCAAGGTTGAATGGATTGAGCAGTGCTTCAAGTCCGTATGTCGGTTTCGTCCATTGTGAAAGGTGCATATCATTCACTGTGAAGTTACCGCCGCTAAAGAGCGTACCGAGTGCTACACCGATAAGAAAGATACCAAGTGAACCGTTGATGTAGAGTAGGATCTCATAAAAACGCTCACCATAAAAGTTGTCAGGTTTTTTTCTATACTCATATGCAACGGCTTGAATGATAAAACAAAAAAGAATTGCCATCCAAACATAGTACGCTCCACCGAAACTTACGGCATAAAAGAGTGGAAACGCAGCAAACAGTGCACCACCGAACATCACGAGTGAAGTAAATGTAAGTTCCCATTTACGCCCAAGAGAGTTTACTAAAAGGTCTCTCTCATCTTCTGTTTTTGCTAAAGTATAGAGTAGCGTCTGTCCACCTTGAACAAATGTCATAAAGACAAACAAAGCACCAATGATGCTTACAAGTAACCACCAGTAAATCTGTAAATCAAGTAGTGTAATATCCATCTTAATGTTCCTCCGGTCCGATTTTAATCTGTTTGAGCATAATTTTTACCTCTGCTATGAGCAGACCGGTAAAGAGTACTGCAAAGAGCCAAAAAGTTATCATTACACTTGTACTTGCAACATTTGATGCTGCCATTCCAACTGGAAGCAGGTCTTGAATCGCCCAAGGCTGACGACCGACTTCGGCTGTGATCCATCCACACTCTTGTGCTACATAACCCAGTGGAATTGTGCCTATTGCAAGGTAAAGCAGCCATTTTTTCTTATGCATCTCATTTGTCATTACATAGTAAAGTGAGATAATGAAAAGAATCAAGAACCATGATCCCAAGCCTACCATCGTATGGAAGCTGTAGAATGAGAGTGAAACATTTGGTACTGCATCTTTTGGATCTTTCAAGTAGCCATAGCCCATATATTTTTGATTTTCTTCAAATACCTTGAGTGCTTTTGCAGCTGCAGGCATATTGTTTTGTTTTTTATAATCTTTGTACTCGCGTAACGCTTTGAGTGCAATTTTTCCTTGTGCCATTTTGTCACTGACAGAGATGATATGGTGCTTTTTATTTCCATAGATCATATCATCGATTCCCGGAACAAAAGCATTTAGATCGTGATAACCTAAAAAGGAGAGGGCACCTGGGATCTCTACACTAAAGAGAAAAGCCTCGGTGTCATCACCTATCTTTTTACTCTCATCAAGAAGTCCAAGTGCTACGATTCCTGCACGTTTTTCACCATCATACAGACCTTCCATCGCTGCAAGTTTCATAGGTTGTGTAAGTGCTACTTGGTGTGCAGATTCATCTCCTGTAGTGATAAGATAAAGAGAAGAGATAAGACCAAAACTTGCCGCGACCAAGATACTTCTACGTGCAAACTGTGTATCTCTTTTCTTCAAAAGATACCAAGCACTGATACCAACAACAAAGAGCGATGCCAGAACATATCCGCTACTTACAGTGTGTAAGAATTTACTTACACCATTAGGATTGAAAAAGATCTCAGCAAAGTTTTGCATCTCATTTCTTGCAGTGTCTGGATTAAAGTGCATTCCAACAGGATGCTGCATCCAGCCATTTGCAAGCAGGATCCATAATGCAGAGAGGTTTGAACCTATTGCAACGAGCCAAGTCGATGTAAGGTGCATTCGTTTACTTACTTTGTTCCATCCAAAGAACATAACTGCGAAGAACGTTGATTCCATAAAAAATGCCATCAATCCCTCTATGGCAAGTGGTGCTCCAAAGATATCTCCAACTATCCATGAGTAGTTTGACCAGTTCGTTCCAAACTCGAACTCCATGATAATTCCGGTTGCCAGACCAATTGCAAAGTTGATCGCAAGGAGTCCCATCCAATATTTTGTAGTAGTTTTCCACTTCTCATCACCTGTTTTTACATAGATAGTCTCCATAATGGCAACTATAAACGTAAGACCAAGAGTAAGTGGTACAAAAATCCAGTGATAGAGCGCAGTAAGTGCAAATTGTGCACGAGACCAATCTACCAATAAATCAGTATGTTCCATATTTATTTATCCTTTGTGAGTTGTTGTAAAATGTATGCGCTTCGTTGTTCGTCTGTTTTGAACTTTTCTTGCAATACATTTGGGAAAAAAAGCCATTTGACAATGGCAAACATAATAAACAGTTTTACAGCTATGAGTAACCAAAGTGTTTTACCGGTCTTCATATTTGCAAAACCATCATAATAGAAGTCGTAGATAGATTTGAAAATTTTAGGGATAATGATTTTCATTCCCATATAGTATTCCAATAATAATTAAGTAATAATAAATAAAAATTATTAAAAAAATAATTGTGGCTTATTTAATGAAAACCCCTTGTTTCAGGGGTTTATAGCTGTTTATATTAGATATTACGTGTGAAAATGAGGTTTTTGAGGGATTTTTCTTCGTCTAAACTTGCAAATTCAGGAAGATTTGGCAGGCGCTTTTCAAAGCTGAAACTCGGAGCCCACTCTTTTATCATTTTAATTAAAAAATCACTCTCAAGTTCTGGAGAGTTCAGACAGGCAAGCAGTATGCAGTTGTCACTTGCGATCTGTGGAAGTTTTTTGATGATCTTTTCATAATCCTTTGTCGCTTCAAAACTACCACGCTGAAAGGTAGGGGGATCGATGATTATCATATCATAAGGTCCTTTGCGTTTGAGCGATGAGAAGGATTTTAAGATATTGTAGGGTAAAAAGCTTACTCCTTTTGGATCCAAGTTATTGAGTGAATGGTTCGCCATTCCTATTTTTAGTGCACCTTTGCTCATATCTACATTGACGACTGAAGCAGCCTCGCCGAACTTTGCAGCGACACTAAATGCACAGGTGTAGGAAAAGAGGTTCAAGATATGTTTCTCTTTTGCATGTTCACGCACAAAGGCACGACCGTTCTTCATGTCGGGAAAGTAGTAGTTGTTCTTGTTGGAGAGGAGGTTGAGCTTGAGTTTCATACCATTTTCAATGATATATAAATCCTCAGGAACCTCTCCGATTAAAATCTCACTTGGAGCACCTTTTAAGTAGCGTCTTTGCACAACTAAAGTTCTATATTTCGCACTCTCATTGACAAACTCTGTGAGCATTTGAATGATCTCATCTTCATTTGCCTCTTCAAAATAAAACGCAGCACTGATGATGGTATCGATGGAGTCAATGGTAAGATGTCGAAGTCCCTCATAAAGTCCGCCTCGTCCGTGAAAGAGTCGTTTGAACTCCTCCGTTGCGTTTAGGGCATTGTGTTGTATATGCTTTTGAAGCTCTTGTGTTGTCATTCTTAGATCTTTTCCCAAAAAGTTCCCTGCGGTGTATCCATAATGTTTACATTAAAGCTGAGAATCTCATCACGAAGTTTGTCTGAGCGTGCAAAGTCCTTCTCTTTTTTTGCCTCGTTGCGTTGAGCTATGAGCGCATCTATCTTCTCTTTGGTTTCATTGTCGACACCAAATTGGAAATACTCATAAGGATTTTTCACACCAAAACCGAGCACTTTTTCGATGTATGCCAGATTTGCCATTGTCTCACGTTTGAGCTGTTTGTGTTTTCCTGCCGTGTCGAGCGTCTCATTTGCATGGCTTATCATCTCATCTATAAGTGCAAGAGCCGATGAGATGTTAAGATCATCACTGAGCGTTTCAAGCAAGGCTTTTGTAAACGCAGTCTCTTCTGCGTTTGGCGCTAAGGCGAAGAGGCGTTTTTTAAGACGGTAGAGTTTGTCGAGTCTCTTTTTTGCACTCATGAGATCTTCTGTATTGAAGTTGAAATTACTTCGGTAGTGTGTACTTAAGAGATAAAAACGCAGTACCTCTCCGTCATACTCTTTGAGCGCATCTTTTAAGAAAAAGCTGTTGCCAAGGGATTTGCTCATCTTCTCACCGTCAATATTTACAAAACCGTTGTGCATCCAGTAGTTGGCAAGTTCGTGTTTTGTTGCACAGCGTGTTTGCGCCGCTTCGTTTTCATGGTGGGGAAAGAGCAGATCGGCTCCTCCGCCATGGATGTCAATGGCAAATGCTTTGTCCTTGTATGCAAGGTGTTTTTCTATCATGGCCGAGCACTCAAGATGCCAGCCTGGACGACCTGCACCAAAAGGAGAGTCAAATGTCACAGAGTCATCTTTGACACTCTTCCAAAGTGCAAAATCAGCACTGTTGCGTTTGAGTGAAGAGCTCTCTACACGCTCTTGTTTATCCTCTTCATTTTGTACACGGTGGGAGAGTGTGAGATACTCTGAGTCACTTTTTGTATCGAAGTAGACATCACCGTCCTGCGTTTGGTAGGCATGGTCGTTATCTATAAGCTCTTGAATAAGTGCATACATCGCCTCAAGTGATTCTGTCGCTTTTGGTTCAATGTCTGGACGCTCTACACCGATGGCCTGCATCTCTTTGTGAAAGGCCTCTGTATAGAAATCTGTGATCTCTTTGATCTCTTTTTTCTGTGCAATCGCTTTTTTGATGATCTTGTCGTCAATATCTGTGATATTTCTTGCATAGGTGACATCATAGCCGTTTGCTTCCAAGACACGTTTGAGCAGATCAAAGACCAGAGCAGATTTTGCATGTCCGAGATGGGCATCATCATAAACAGTCGGTCCACAAACATAAAGGGAGACCTTTCCCTCTACAAGCGGTATAAATTCACGTTTTGTTTTTTGTACAGAATCAAATATATGCACTGATAAAATCCTTAAATAGAATGAGTAAAAGAGTAAACGCAGCAGCACTTACTATGAGATAGACAAGTTTTTTGTTCAGAAGTATATCAAAAAACCTCTGTGTGCCAAAAACCTTGATGGTAAAAAAGAAGCTTACAAAGCCTCCGAGCGTACTTGCAAGAGCTAGTCCTGCAGCACCAAGTGGTGAGATGAACGTAAGAGCCAAAACAATGTAGGTGAACAAAGATATTGTAGCTATTTTGGCTGCACGCATCTGCATCTCTTTTGCATAGAGCCAAAGAACGAAGAGCTTTTGCACACCAAAAGGCAGAAGCCCTATCATATACATCTGCAAAACAGCTGTTGTGTTGTTCGTATCTGTGGCACTAAAAGCACCGTGTTGGAACAAGAGCCAAAGTATCTCATGCGAGAGGACGATACCGCCAATGGTACTTGCAGTGAGTAAGAATGTCAGGAACCAAAAGGCCTTTTCTAAATTTGCAAGTGCTTTTGTCTCGTCATTGTTCTTGAGGTATCTTGCTACTTTTGGAAAGAGCGCTATAGAGGTCGCAATGGCAAAGAGCGCCAAAGGGAGCTGGAAGATACGGTTGGCATAGTAAAGGTAGGAGATAGAACCTGTTGCCAAGAATGAAGCCAAAAAGGTGTCTAAAAAAGCACTTACCTGTGCAGTGGAGTTCCCCCACATCGCAGGGAAGAAGTTGTTGCGAAATTTTTTGGTATCTTGGTGGATGATGCTTGATTTCTCTTTTAGGTATTTAAAACCGCCTATAAGAAGCTTCATAAGCCCCATCTTGTAAATTGCAAGAATATGCACACCAACCTGCAGAACTCCTCCGATCACAACCCCAAAACTGAGGTAGTAGACTATGGTGCTCTCATCGCTGTTCTTTGAGAGCAGAAGTGCGAAGATAAGTGAAAGATTGAGCAGTGCCGTTGAAAAAGCAGAAGTTGCAAAGTGTCCTTTGTATTGCAATATCGAGCTTAAGAAAGTGACGATGAAAATAAGCGGCAGATACCAAAAGTTGATGGCAACATAGGGTGAAGCCAGTGCAATCGTGTCTGCACTGAAACCTACTGCGATGGCTTTTGTGAAAAGTGCAGGCAGAAGATTTACAATAAGAGTGATACTGATGATGATCGAGACAAAAAGGAGAAAGATCTTGACAGAAAAGACCGCTTTGTGTCTGCTTCTTGCAAAAGCGGGGATAAAAACCTGAGTAAAAGCGCCTTCTGCAAAAATACGGCGAAAAAGGTTTGGAAGTTTAAACGCAATGAAGAAAATATCGCTGTAAACATTCGCACCAAGGGCAGATGCGGTGAGTAGATCTCTGATAAATCCTAAAATACGAGAGAATAATATCCCGGAACTGTTGGTGAAAATGGCTTTGAACATAGGCTTCTTTACTTATAAGATGTTAAATTTACGAAATTTTAACAAAGGTTTCGTTAAAATATCCCCTCTATAAAAAAACTAAAAAAGTATGGTAGAAAATTATGGCACTATTTGGTTCGAGTAAAACTAGTACAAATAAAACAACATTTAAAAAAGTCAGACCAATTGTAGTGCGTACACAAAATATTGCAAGTGAAATATTTAAAGTAGCCAAATCGTATGAGATCCAACCCGAAACACTTGACTTTAACCTCTTTGATGTACAGACCTATATTCGAGAAGTCAGTAAAGAAAATGCTGCAGCAGTTGAGTGGGAAGAGATCTCACCCGATCGTCTCCATGAACTTGATAAAGAGAGACAGCTTTTAAATCCAGATTTTCAAATAAAACAGATATATGAAGTTGAGATATTTTTAAAACAGCTTGATCCTTCGAGCCCATGTTATGAATTCAAGACGGCAGTTGGTGCAAATGCAACAAAATGTAAGGTCTATTTGAGTGTTCTAGCGGGTTCTAGACTCTCTTCATATGGACAGTTCGCACATGATTTTGAAGAGATGCTCAACAAAAAGAAGATTCGTGCAGGGATGTTGATCTATATCTTTGATGAGATGGTGCCAGATCTGATCTCAAAGCTTTCTGCACAGCTCGAGGTCGCAGAAGAGTTGAGCTTTTTAAAGAATGAAACATATCTAATTGCCGAGGCATACGAACCGACTGCTACTGTTAATGATAAAATTGTTTTGCATTATGAGACAAATCATGAAGTGGATGAAAATATCAAGATCGATTATGCAGCACGTGGCTTTATTCAAAGTGTCAAAGAGGGTGATCTTCTTATCGAATACGTTAAACCGCAGCTGGGAAAACCAGGACGTAACTGTAGAGGTGAATTTGTTACTCCTCAAGAACCTGTTGTCAAGCATGAACCTACATTTAGTGTGGATGATACCATTAAAGTCGTTGAAGATGATAAGGCGATCAAGTACTACGCAAAAGAGAATGGCTATATAGCTTTTGAGAACAATACTTATCTGATAAAGACAGAAGTAGATGTTGATGAGATAAGTTTTAAAACGACGGGTTCTATCGAGAGCGGTGTTGATTCTGATGTAAATATCTCTGTAACAGAAGCAGATGCGATTAAAGATGCGGTTGGCTCGGGGATGCATGTTGAGGTGACTGAGATCGATATTGACGGAAATGTCGGTTCAAACGCAAAGGTCATCGCAAAAAAAGCCAAGATAGGCGGACAGACTCATAAAACTGCAATGATACGAGCCGATGATGTTGAGATACATGTCCATAAAGGAAAGGCATATGGTAAAAAGATTGTTGTAGAGCGTCTTGAACATGGCGAGATAGATGGTGATAAAGTACATGTAGCTCAAGCTGTAGGTGGACGTATCCGTGCAAGAGAGGTCAGCATAAATGTTTGTGCTTCTCATGTTCATGTCACTGCTTCAAAGATAATAGAGATAAAAAAGCTTATAGGCAGTGAAAACAGTTTTACAATCGATCCGCTACTGAAAAAAGATGAGAAAGAGAATATTGAAGAGCATAATAAGCAGATAAAAGAGCTGGAAAAAGAGCTCAGAGATGTCAATGCTGATGTTAAAAAGTATAAGATCTACATCAAAGAGGGTATGCCTGCGTTTATGGAGATAAAAAAACGTCTGTTGCACTACAAAAAAAATGGTGTGAAGATGCCTGAAAGTTTTGTCAAAAAGTATAAACAGTTTCAAAATATGCAACAAAAACTCAAAGAGTTGATAGTTCAAAGTGAAACACTTCAAGACAGGCTGAATCTGCTTACAACAAGAACCGCTTCGTTTCAAGATAATATTTTTGATGCAAGGGTCATTAACAGAGATACATGGAAGGGCTACAATGAGATCAAGTTCAAACTTGTAGATCCTCCTATGGAGTTGGTCTATAAACCTGCTGAAAATTCAAGCGAACATGTTTTTGGTCTAGTGCAGTTAAATGATGATGAGTATGCAATTCGTCCAATGAAAGAGGAGTAAACGCAGTGATAGTAGGATTACATGGAAAGGTTGTCTATAAAGAGCCTTCATTTGTACATATTGATGTAAATGGAGTAGTATATGAAGTATTCATTTCACTGCATACATTTTCATCTCTTGGCAGTGAAAAGGTCTCGCTTTATACAACGCAGATCATTCGTGAAGATGCACAATTGCTCTTTGGATTTTTAGAGATGAGTGAGAAGAAGCTCTTTGCACGTCTTATAAAGATAAACGGTGTCGGCCCAAAAGTAGCAATGGCAATATGCTCGACCTATACACCTGCACAGTTTGCTACTGTGATAAACAACAAAGATGTGAACGGTGTGAAAAAAGTTCCAGGAATCGGTCCTAAAAGTGCAGGGCGTATTTTAGTGGAGCTTAACGGTTTTGATGCCGAGATCCTTGGCGGATCTGAGAGCTCATCCTCTTCACAGGCTTACAGTGAGGCGAGTGAAGCGCTTGAAGCTTTAGGATTTAAAAAAGATAAAATTGCAAAAGCACTCAGTGCCTGTGAAGGTGAAGATACAGCTTCACTTGTCAAAGGTGCTTTAAAATTACTACAAACTATTTAGAAAGAGGAATACTATATTGAAATTGACTATATTATTTGGCGGTGCCAGTTTTGAACATGAGATCAGCATTGTAAGTGCGATAACACTGAAAGAGAAGTTGAGCAGTGCTAAGTTAACATTTATATTTTGTGATACGGACCATACTTTTTATCTGATCGAAGCTGCAAAAATGAAAGCAAAAACATTTTCCAGTGGTGAGTACAAAAAAATGCCTCAACTACAACTTGCGCAAGGATGCTTTTTTCAAAAGAGCCTTTTTGCAAAAAATGAGTATAACTCTGTTGTGTTGAATCTCATTCACGGTGCTGACGGTGAAGATGGAACTATCGCATCTTTACTTGATTTTTACGGGATTGAGTACATTGGACCTCGTAGCGATGCTTGTACATTTTCATATGATAAACGCTATACAAAGTATCTTTGTGAAGCTATCGGAGTCAAAAGTGTCAAGTATGAAGTACTTCATAAAAATGAGGTCAATAAAATTACAATCGGATATCCTATCATTATCAAACCGGCACGACTTGGAAGCTCAATCGGTGTGAGCATAGTAAAAGATGAAAGTGAACTTGACTATGCACTTGATGTTGCGTTTGAATTTGATGATACTGTAATAGTAGAGCCTTTTTTAGAGGGTGTCAAAGAGTATAATCTGGCGGGATACTGTGCAGATAACAAAATGAACTTTTCTATTGTAGAAGAGCCTCATAAAGAGGAGTTCTTAGATTTTGAGAAAAAATATATGGACTTTTCAAGAAGTGAGCAGGTGTTGGGTGCGGATATAAGTGATGAGCTTACAACACGACTACAATCAAGTTTTGAAAAGGTCTACAATGGACTTTTTGAGGGTGCGCTTATCCGTTGTGATTTCTTTGTTCATAATGATGAGGTCCTGCTTAATGAGATAAACCCTATCCCTGGTTCTATGGCAAATTATCTTTTTGAAGATTTTGCTGCAGCCATTGAGTCTTTGTCTCACTCTCTTCCAAAGAAAAAACAGATAAAAAGTAATTATGAATATATTCACTCTATTTCCAAAGCAAAAGGGAAGTAGTAGTGGCAGTAAAGTCTATACAATATAATCAGAGTACGATAGACATAAGTTATGAGATCGTAAACCCTGATGCAAAAGTAGATATTATTATTTTACATGGTTGGGGAAGTAATAAAAATCTGATGAAACAGACTTTTTCAGCTCATATGAAAGGTTTTCGTCATATCTATGTTGATCTGCCGGGCTTTGGTAATTCAACATGCTGCTGTGCAATGAACACGCAGGATGTAGCTCGTATTGTCGAACTTTTTATGATTCATATCAATGCCTCAAAAGATATTATTGTTGGGCACTCTTTTGGTGGAAAAGTTGCTTTGGAACTAGACCCTAAGGTTTTGGTTCTTATCTCAAGTGCAGGTATATATCTACCTAAAAGTCTCAAAGTTCAGGCGAAGATCGCACTCTTTAAAACATTGAAGATATTCGGACTCTCTAAGTTTCGTTCACTATTCGTCGCTGATGATGCAAAAGCATTAAATGAATATATGTACCAGACATTTAAAAATGTTGTCAATGAAGATTTTAGCGATGAGTTCGCCAAATATGATGGTAAAGCACTTTTATGCTGGGGTAATAAAGACACAGCGACTCCTTTGAGCGCAGGTGAAAAAATTCACGAACTTATTGCTGACTCAACTTTAAATGTATATGAGGGCGACCACTACTTTTTTATGAAAAACGGTGCAGCAATTGCACAAAAAATAGAAAAAACCTTTTTACAGACTTTAGGAAATTAGATGCAAAATTATGAACTCTTCACTGCGTTTGTCGTAAATGTCCTTTTTGTAACACTGTTAGGATGGTATCTTATTACCAATCTACAATGGTATGATTATAAATTAGAGCGAGTTATCTTTAAACACCATAAGCCTTATTGGCATATCATCTATTTTATCATTCCTTTTATTGCCTACTATACGACGGGAAAATACTTTACTATCTTTTTTATCTTTGCTGTTTTACCCGCTATTGTGTTATGGTATAAAAAACTTGATAAAAAGCTTGTACTTACATGGCGTGTAAAACGTTTTCTTATTTTACTTGTCTCTTTGACACTTTTTCAAGATATTCTTTGTACGCTCAAAGAGGGTTGTGCAACATATGGTGTATTTTTACCTCTGGCCGTTGCATACATAGGAAGTACTTTGATAGAGAAATTCTTGTTCGCTATCTATAAAAAAGATGCAAAGAGAAAGCTCAAAGAGATGCAGGATCTGCAGATCATCTGTATCACGGGAAGTTATGGAAAGACAAGTATCAAGAACTTTGTAGCACAGATACTGGATCATAAGTTCAAAGTCTATGCAACTCCAAGAAGTGTCAATACGCTTGGTGGAATAGTCGCAGATGTCAATAACAACCTCAAAGAAGATACAGAGATATATGTATGTGAAGCAGGCGCGAGAGAGCCGGGTGACATAGAGGTCATCACGAAGTTCTTGGAGCCGCAGACTGTTGTGGTTGGAAAAGTTGGTGAAGCGCATATTGAGTACTTCAAATCTTTGAAAAACATCATCGTTACAAAACTTGAGATCATAAGATCACCGCGTTTGGAAAAGGCATTTGTCCATACTTCTGTCACAGATGAACCGCACGAAAAAGTGACATTTTTTGGTGATGAGATAAAAGATGTGAACGCAACGCTCGAAGGCACTGCGTTTACTTTAGAAATAGACGGTGAAGTGTATGAGCTGCATACTGATATCTTGGGTCAATTTCAAACAATGAACATTGCAGTGGCCGTACGCATTGCAAAACACTTTGGAATGAGCAAAGAGGAGATCATAAACGCAGTCAATGAGCTTGAAGCGGTAGAACACAGACTACAGCTTATCAAAGCCGGCGGCAAGATCATACTTGATGATGGTTACAACGGTAATATTGACGGTATGCTTGAGGGAATCCGTCTGTGTTCTTTACATGATGGACGTAAGGTTATCGTGACTCCAGGACTTGTTGAGAGCAGTGAAGCGTTAAATCTCAAACTCATAGAGGCGATAAATGATGTCTTTGACATTGTTATCGTGACAGGTTCTCTAAACGCAGCGCTTTTTGACAAAAATCTCAAAGTAAAAAATAAAATTATGCTCTCTGACAAGTCAGCTATGGTCGATGTTCTGGCAAATCAGACAAAAGCGGGTGATATTATCCTTTTTGCCAATGATGCACCGAATTTTATTTAGAGTTTGAAGAGATGAAATTTATTGACAATATTACAAAATATGTTGCTTATGTGACTGCATTTATTTTGGCACTTTTAGTCATTTTAGTGGTTTTTGATGCAACGAACCGTTATCTTTTTTCAGAGGGTTCAACGGCTTT
>Ga0256843_1000859_pt1 | contig 25060 bp, 29 predicted proteins | sample AlvinellametaG_FD_191572 | JGI IMG/M metagenome (GOLD analysis project Ga0256843, IMG submission 191572) | Pompeii worm associated microbial communities from hydrothermal vent at the East Pacific Rise, Pacific Ocean - Alvinella | ecosystem: Host-associated > Annelida > Integument > Unclassified ... | reverse complement strand
GGCATTTCGTGTAGAAGATTTAGCTATTAAACCTGCTGTGACAACAGAGTTAAACCGAGTAGATATTTATGCAAAGGGAGTGACACTTAAAGGAGAAGAGCCGTTTACATACAAGATGAACATTCTACTTAACAGTGAGAGCTCATGTTCTCTTGAAGGTGATGTCCGCATAAAAGAGCTTCTTGTTAACTCTTTGAGTAGCTGTAAACACTTGAATGTTGTACATTATAAACCCTACATAGATACTATGGCTAAAGAGCAGCTAACACTTTACAATATTGATCTAAAAAAGGCTTATATTGATTTTAATATCTCTTCAAAACTTTTTGAAGATGGAGAGAACTTTGAGTATAGTTTAGAGAAGAGTTATTTTGCACTTAAAGAGGCAAAGGTTCATAAAAAGAGTACACAAGAGTCCCTTGTATCTTTTGAAGAGTTCTCTTTAGCAGGGATTACACTTGATAGTAAAACAAAAGAGCTTACGATAGAAAAAGGGACTCTTCTTAAGCCATTTATAGCACTAAAACGTTATAAAAATGGTCAATTAAATGTAGAGAAACTTGTTGTACCTAAAGCATCTAAAGTAGTTAAGAAAAAGAGTACTACAACAGATGAAAAGAGTTTTCATGTTCGATTAAAAGAGTTTGGACTACAAAGGGGTAAACTGCTCTTTAGAGATAATAATCTCTCCAAAAGAACTTCAAATAGCATACGAAACCTTTCTGTAAAACTTTCTAATATAGACTCTCAGGAGAAAAAGTGGCTCTCTTACAGAGTTTTTATGAATGTAACGGGTAAAGGAGTTGTCCAAGCACAAGGGAAACTACAACACACTCCACTCTTACAAAGAGGAAAATTTTCTATACAAAATATTGCATTGAAAAAGTTTTCGCCCTATGTTGAGGAGAGAGCTTATGTGAAAATAGAGGATGGAGAGCTTACTTTAAAAGGAAAAACAGAGTTTACACCAGAGAGTAAGGCAGCTGACTTTCATTTAGAGAGCTCCTTTGAACTCTCTAACTTTTTTGTCAAACATGCCAAGAGCAAAGAGCTACTCCTCTCTTTAAGCAATGTAAAGAGTGATCAAGTTACCTTTGAACTAGCACCAAATAGACTCTATATAAATGAGTTAGATATAGACTCTTTTTATGTAAACGCGAAGATAGATGCCAACAAGAGTATGAATTTTGCACAACTTCTTAAAGAGACAAACAGTACAAAAGAGACTCAAGAGCACAATAGTAGTGAGAGTGAGCCTTTTCCTTTTAACATTTTAAAAGTGCAAGTCTCTTCAGGGAGTGCGAAGTTTACAGACTACTCAATTCCAATTAAATTTTCAACACATATTCATAATGTCGATGGTTATATTTATGCTATTTCAAATAGAGTAGATGCAACAAGTTATGTCAATATTACAGGAGAAGTTGATAAGTATGGATCAACTCGTCTTAAAGGGAGTGTTGATAGTGCACAACCTAAAAAGTATACAGACCTGACTTTTAACTTTAAAAATATTGATTTAAGCTCATTAAGTGGTTACAGTGCTTCTTTTGCAGGTCATGAAATTGACTCAGGAAAACTCTATTTAGATCTTGGCTATAAGGTTCTTAATTCAGAGCTCAAAGGAAGTAACAACATTATTATGAAAAAAGTTGTTCTTGGAAAAGAGGTAGAGGATGAAAATGTCACTGTTTTACCTTTAGGGTTTGTTTTAGGTCTCTTAGAAGATAGTGATGGTATAGTCGATATAGATATGCCTGTAGAGGGGAATTTAGATGAGCCAGACTTTAAATATGGTGCATTAGTACTGAAAACTATTGGGAATCTCATTGCTAAAGCCGTACTCTCTCCTTTTAAATTTTTAGGTTCAGTAATGGGTATAGATACGAGTGATTTAGAGTACTTAGATTTTGAAGCTGGAAAAGCACTTATAACACCACCAGAACGTGAAAAATTAGACAAAATAGCTAAAATGATGCAGAAAAAACCAAAAATTACTCTAGCGCTTACTGGCCACTTCAATAACTCTAGCGATAAGGAAGCATTGGCATTAGAAAAGTTGATTCGTTTCATGTTACAAAGAAGTGAAGAGAAAAATGAAAAAGATAGAGAGAGTCTTATAAATATAGAGTTACTCGAGAGTAGTTATGCAGCCTTAAGTACTCAAGAGAAATTAGATGCTTTAAAAGAGCGCATTGAAGCGAGTAGTTCAGAAGAGGCGTTTAGTAGTAAGTACAAAGAGGCACTTCTTTCAGAGTGTTTGGTACTTCAAGGTATTTCTCATATAGAGTTAGAAGAGTTGGCAGACAAAAGAGTGGAAGCTATAAAAAATTACCTAGTTCAAGAGAAGTTTTTAGATGCTCATAGAGTTGTTCAAAAAGAGTCTGTTGAAGATACAGAAGATGAAAAAAACATTGTAAAAGTGAAGATGGAAATAGAAGTAGAATAACTTTTTGGTATAATTCCATTTACAGTTTTTCAACTTATCTAAATTATAAAGGTTTATAATGGCTTTTTCACAAGAAAATAGAAAAGGAACTATTTCTGGTATCATATTTGTAGCAATTTTTGCTGCTGCTGCAACTATGATTTCAGGTTTAGCACCTGTCAAGGCACTTGGAATTTCTCCACTAGTTATTGGTATTGTTATGGGTATATTTTATGCAAATACACTGCATAACCATGTTCCAAGTGAATGGGGTACAGGTATTACTTTTTCTGGAAAGAAAATTTTACGTTTTGCAATCGTTTTTTACGGTTTCCGTATTACTTTCCAACAGATTATGGAAGTGGGTATGAGTGGTTTTATGGTTTCACTCATTATGCTTTCAACTACATTTATTTTAGGAACATACTTAGGAATTAAAATCTTTAAAATGGATAAAGATACTTCTATGTTAACAGCTTCTGGTGCTTCGGTGTGTGGTGCAGCAGCAGTTTTAGCAACAGAGCCAGTACTTAAAGCAGAGGGGCATAAAACAGCAGTTGCTGTAAGTATGGTTGTTCTTTTTGGTACGATTTCAATGTTCCTTTACCCTGTACTTTATGCGTCAATTATTGAACCTGCTACTGGCTTTTTACATATGACTCCAGAGCAATTTGGTATTTATGTTGGTGGTACTATTCATGAGGTAGCACAAGTTGTTGCTGTTCCTGCATCAGTGGCTGGTGCTCCAGAAGCTATGGCAAACTCAGCAGTTATTGTTAAAATGACTCGTGTAATTATGATTGCACCTATGTTAATTGTTCTTGGTCTTTACCTCTCAATGCAAGCAAAAAAAGAGGGTGGAACTGGAGGTGGTTTAACACTTACTATTCCTTGGTTTGCAGTTTATTTTGTAGGTATGGCAGGATTTAACTCACTTGACCTTGTACCACATGACATAGTTTCTATGATTAATGAAATAGACACTTTCTTGCTTACTATGGCTATGACAGCTCTTGGTATGGGAACAATTTTTGCAAAATTTAAAGGTTTAGGTCTTGCACCACTTTACACAGCAGGAAGTATGTTTATCTGGCTTGTTGTTGGTGGTTTTGTTGTTACAAAGGTAGTAACATCAATCTTCTAAGAGTGACTCTTTAAGTTCACTATTTAGTAAAAAAGTATATAATTTACTAAAATAGTTTTCAAAGGAGCCAGAGCGAATGTCACATCTACCAAGCAGACTTAACTCATTCTGGCTCTGGAGAGAAGTCTCTTCTAAATTAGGGGTTTCTAACCCCGCTTATAAGTACTGGAAAAATACACAAAGTCTTAAACTTAACAATAAATATGTCTTTATAAAAAAGGACACTCTCCCTCAAAAACATCTTCATATTCAAGAAATACTTACTGATCTCTCTGGCCATTTACCTATTAAATTTGCTTCTGATCAGCTGCATGTGAATGAACATCTTTTCTCTTCAGAGAAGATGAAGCTTCATAAAGAGTTTGAGTATAAGTTTGTGGAGGATGTTAAGTTTGTAAATATTAAGAAATTTTTTAAAGAGAATGGTATTTATGTACCGAAGAACTCTCTCATACAGCTTGGTAAGTTAAAAGATTTAGAGTTAACGCCTGATGCAACATTTTACAGACTGAAAGAGGACTACGCTGTTGTAGTGTATGAGTAATGAATAGTTTTTTTATTGAGTTTCGAGATCCCCTTTTTTCCATTATAGTATTTTTTACTATTGTTTTTATGATAACTTTTTTCTCCTACTGGTGGAATAGATACAAGAGTAGAGAAGACTCAAAATACTTAGATACTTTTTTAAAACAGTTCCGTGCACTACCTTCTCAAGAGGAGTTAAAAGTTCTTATTTCTAGTGGAGAGCTTTCTGAAAAGTCATGGTTACTACTTGCACACTCATACTCTAAAAATGGTGACTATGAAAAAAGTATTGAAATCTACCATGAACTTCTGAAAGTAACGAGCAGTGAGAAGAGACGAGAGACCATGTTTTTACTTGGAAAGACATACTTTAAAGCGGGTTTTTTAGAACGCTCTAAGCAGGTTTTTTTAAGCATACTCAAAACAAATCCTCGTACACCGCAAGCACTTCACTACCTTCTTCTTGTTTATGAGTATATGAAAGATTATAAGGCTGCTTTAGATGTTTTAGAGCCTCTGGATGAACTCAATGAGGAAGTTGCTTTAGATGGACTCTATTTAAAAGTTATGATGCTTATGCAAGATAAAGATCTCTCAGTCGAGGAAAAAACAGAGGCATTAATTAAGATATACGAAGAGAACCATCAGTTGACATATATGATTTTTGAGTACCTTTTTCGAGTAAATCCAGCACTTGCATGGAAACATTTTGACAGCTCTAAAAGTGAACTTTTAACAGATATACTCTGGAATATAGAGTTAAAAGATTTGAATTTAGATATAATTTCACAAAATGGCTATTTACGGGAACTCTACAGTGCAAGAGGCGATGTTAACTTAGCAAATGCTAGTGCAGTTTTTGAGTTTGACATACTCATTAAACTACAAGGAAAAGCAAGTGCAACATTGAGTTTTGAGTATGTATGTGAGAGGTGTAAACATCTTTACCCTTTTGTATTTCAGAGATGCTCATATTGTCACTCTATAGACACTGCACGTGTTGAGTGGAGTTTAAGTAAAAATTATTGTAGGGATTTCAGTGAAGAAAATAACTCTTTTCAGTGATGGAAGTGCTCTTGGTAACCCAGGACCTGGCGGCTATGGGGTCATTCTCCGTTTTGGAGACAAAGAGAAAGAGATTGTTGGTGCAGAAGCACACACTACAAATAATCGTATGGAACTACTAGGTGTTATTGAGGGTTTAGCAGCACTCAAAGAGCCTTGTGAAGTTGATGTAATCTCTGATTCCTCTTATGTAGTGAAGGGAATTAATGAGTGGTTACCTAACTGGATTAAACGCGACTTTAAGAAGGTAAAGAACCCAGATTTATGGAAAAGATACATAGAAGTTTCCAAGGGACATAAAGTGAATGCAATTTGGGTAAGAGGTCATGATGGTCATGTTGAAAATGAACGTTGTGATATATTAGCACGAGATGCAGCACAAAAGATGAAAGACTCGTTAGAAAAGGGGAGTTATGAATAAAAACATAAAAACTTTAGAAGAACAGCTAAACTATGAGTTTAAAGATAAAGCATTAATTATAGAAGCTTTAACGCACAAGAGTTATAAACAGCCTTATGACAATGAACGTCTCGAATTTTTAGGAGATGCTGTACTTGACCTCGTAGTAGGTGAGTACCTCTTTAGAAAATTTAGAAAATCAGATGAGGGAAAACTCTCTAAAATCCGTGCTTCTTTGGTAAATGAAACAGGTTTTGATAAACTTGCTCGCTCTTTAAACCTTGGAGCATACATACTCCTTTCAAACGCAGAAGAGAACAATGGTGGACGTGAAAAGTCCTCTTTACTTTCAAATGCATTTGAGGCAGTAATGGGTGCTATATATCTTGAAGCTGGTCTTGATGTTGTGGCGAAAATAGCTATTGAACTCATAGAAAGAAATCATGCAGAAATCTCTTTAGATTCTCTCTTTAGAGACTTTAAGACAACACTTCAAGAGCTAACACAAGCTAGATTTGGTATTACTCCAGAGTATATTGTCTTAGCAAGCAGAGGACCAGACCATTTAAAAGAGTTTGAAGTTGGTGTTTTCATTGAGGGTAAAGAGTATGCACGTGCTGTTGGAAAGAGTAAAAAAATAGCACAGCAACTCGCTGCAGAAGCTGCTGTAGAAATGCTAAAGAAGGAGAAATCATGAATAGCTTTGGTATAAAGTTACGATTTAGTACTTTTGGCGAGTCACATGGAACAGCTATTGGGACACTTCTTGATGGTGTACCAGCGGGGTTAGAGATAGATGAAGCTTACATTCAGAGTGAGTTGGATCGTCGTAAACCTGGAAAAAGTGAGTTTGAAACAGCACGTAAAGAGGCTGACAAAGTTGAAATTTTAAGTGGTGTTTTTGAGGGAAAGAGTACCGGTACCCCAATTGCAATGATTATTTACAATACTAATCAAAAGTCAAAAGATTATAGTAACATTAAAGATGTCTTTAGACCAGGGCATGCAGATTTTACCTATTTTCATAAGTATGGTATTAGAGACTATCGTGGGGGTGGACGTAGTTCTGCTCGTGAGACAGCAGCAAGAGTAGCTGCAGGTGCTATAGCAAAACTGATGTTACAAGAGTTAGATATTAAAGTTGAGAGTGGTATTTGTGAGGTTGCGGGTATTGAGAGTCAAGAGTTTGATTACAAAGCTGCAAAAACTAGTATTATCTATGCTCTTGACCCAAAACAAGAGTCTGCACAAAAAGAGGCTATATTAGAAGCAAAAAAAGCCCACGATTCTGTTGGTGGTGTCTCTCGTGTTCGTATTCAAGGTGTTCCTATTGGTTTAGGTGAACCTCTTTACTATAAACTTGATGGCGTTTTAGCCGATGCAATGATGGGTTTAAATGCTGTCAAAGCCGTGGAAATTGGTGATGGAATTCTCTCTGCGAGAACTTTAGGTTCTCAGAACAATGACCCTATTCGTAAGAGTGGTTTTGAGTCGAATCATTCAGGTGGTATTTTAGGGGGTATTAGTAATGGTGAAGAGATCGTACTTAATGTGCACTTTAAACCAACACCCTCTATATTTAAAGAGCAGCATACAGTCACGACACACAATGAAGAGGTTGACTTTGCTCTAAAAGGTAGACATGACCCTTGTGTTGCTATTAGGGGTACTGTAGTGTGTGAGGCAATGGCTGCACTCGTTATAGCAGACATGCTACTGTTAAACATGGGTTCAACAATGGAAGGTGTTAGCAAGTACTATAAATAAAGGAGTATTCAATGCATAATATATATAAAGATGAAGTGACTGATGAGTGGTATTTTTCTAAAGATGAATATATTTTAAGTGAAACAGATTCAAAGGGTATAATTATTTATGCGAATGAACTCTTTTGTGAAATGGCTGGCTATACAATTGAAGAACTTCTTGGACAACCTCACAATATTGTACGTCATCCAGATATGCCAAGAGCTGCGTTTAAGTCGCTTTGGGATGATGTTAAAGAGAAAGGATTTTGGACAGGGATTGTAAAAAATCTTCGTAAAGATCGTGGATACTACTGGGTACATGCTACTGCATTACGAAGAATTCATTCTGATGGTAGTGTTACTTACCTCTCTGTACGTAAAGTAGCAAGTAGAGAGGAAATTGCGAGTGTTATTCCTCTCTATAGAGAGCTAAAAGAGCAAGAGTAGTCTTCTTCTCTATTTACTCTTAAGATTATTTTCTTAAGAGAGGGTTCTGGTTGTCTGTATCTATACCACCAAGAGAGTGTATGATTGCCGGAATCTCAGTATCTAGCTGATGAATTTTTGCTAGTTTGTCTTTGTCTGTAATCCCTAATGCAGCTGCCCAAGCACTTAGTGTAGGCATACCTATTACAATTTTATTTTCTCCCTCTTTAATATATGCATACATAGAACATGGTGCAAAGATTGCCGCTTGAGGAATAGGATTTTTCCCATCAAAGATTGTGTATGAGAAAGGGATGTGACAGAGAGACCAAACTACGTACTGTGCATACATAGGCATGACATCCTCATCTGTATTGAGACTATATTTCATATTATAAAAACCTGCAATAATATAACCTTTTGTTTCAAATGCAGATTCAAATTGCTCTTGAAATTCATCAAAGAAATCATCAATATCTTCAGGCTCATCAAAAGGAATTTCAAAGTTCATCATTGTTTTGTCTGCATAGCCTTGTAACTTTGTAAAAGATTTTGTTGCTTGAGGATATTTTGACTCAATGGCAGCATCTAGAGGTTGAAACATTTTTGTAAAAGTTTCTCTTACTTTTGGGTCTGTGATTTGTAAAATATCTAAAGCAGCTTCTGGCATTATGTGTGTAATGACAGTTTGAGAATTAGATTTTTTTCTATAAATCACAAGATTAAAAGGAGTAAAGCCTCCAATTCTAGGATCTACATTCATTAACTCTCTTGCAATACCGTCATTAACTAAAGATGAAAATGAGAGTTGGCTTAACGATGTTTTTCCTACCTGTTGTTCATAAACTATATTTACATTATGGTGTGGGTCATTTAAATAGAATCCTACCTCTTCTGTTGCATCTTTTGAGAATGTAAAGAAGTCTTTGTCAATATTACCATTTACACTGTACTCTACAGCTAATTGTGTGTTTTTACTAGGTGTAAAAGTGTTCTGGGCATGAAGTGCTGGCATAAAAAAGAGAGAAGAGAGAAGTGTAGTTTTGAGTATGTTTTGTATGAGGCTCATATGTTTCCTTAGGGGTAAAGTTATAAAATTTATAGGTTACGAATAACCCATAACTTTTATAACTTCTCTAGCTAGTGTAAAACTAACTAGAGAGTAAAGTTATGACTACTCTGTCATATCCGTAATAATGTTCTCAATCATTCCTTGTGCTTCACGTAAAGGTTTAATTGATGCATCATCTTCGATATCTAAAGTAGAAATCCAGTTCTCAACAGATAAGAATCCCATGTGCATAACAGCTTCATCTTTCTTTTTGTAAAGGTAGAAAGAACAAGGAGCCCAAGCACCAGCTTCTGGGTGAGTTTTAGATACTGGGTAGATTACATCAAATTTACAAATTGAGTAAGTGTGGTAGAAATCATATACATCAGTGTATCCAGCATCGTCAAAAATCTCTTCTTGAACATTTGTGTAGTTTGGTAGTAAGAAACCTAATGGCTCTAATTCCCCTTCAAATTCTGCTTCAAAGTTTTCAATGTACTCTTCAGTATTTGTATCTTCTAAGTCAACTTCTGCAACAAAATCAGTAGCTAAAGTTTTTGTTGGGAATTTAACAGTAAAGTCTAGCTCTTTAAACTTACCATTTGGCATTGCAGTTTGAAGACCTTTCTTAATGAGTGCTGCATATGCAACTAAATCTGGGTCAGTTACAGGAATATTAACTGCTCTAGCCATACCTTCAATACTAAGAGTTGCAACATTCATTGAACCATCTTTTCCTTGCCAAATTGACATAGTTAAAGGTGTTAATGCACCAAATTTAGGGTACTTTTTAAGAAGTTTAAGTGTTAAGTCATTGTTGATGTACATTGCTAAGTTGTAAACTTTGTAGTGTAATGTTCCAAATCTTGTTTTGAAAGGTTTGTTCATATCATTGTTTCCAGGAACGCTGAGTCCTACAGAATCAAAAGCCTTTTCAATAGACTTAGTTGTTACTGCTCCATCTGCATTTTGCGTTGTGAAAACTTGAACATTTTGAATTTTCTTAGGTTTTGCAGGAGCTTCTGGCTCACCGTTACAACCAACAATTGACATCGCTACTAACGCAGCTAGTACTAGTGTGTATATTTTTTTCATACCTATTCCTTTTAATGAAAATATTGTCGTAAATTCTAGCGTCATTTATATATAATTTATATTAATAACTTAAAATTTCTACTTTATCACCTAAATGTATTTCAGAACTACCCTTAATCACTTTAGCAAAGATACCGCGATCATTTTTTAAGAGTTTTGGGAGTTTAGAATTGACACTAGATAAACCTTTACATAGAGTACAGTTTTGAGTTATTTCTAAGAGTGTAGAGCCTATTTTTATCTTTTGTCCATGGAGTAAATGGTAGGGTGAAATATCTATGAGAATATTCTCTCCAAGTGTTCCATGTGCTAATTCAATAGCATTCTCTTTACTTAAGTCATAACTCTGTGTAGCAGTAATGAGAATTGCACGCATAGGGTCTTTAGCATAAAACTTATCCCCTTTAATACCATTTTCATCTACCTCTACACTCTGTACACTTTCTCTTGTCTTATTCGCATCACTATGTGTAATGAAAAGCTCTATTACTTTACCTTGCATGTTTTCTTGGATCCACTATTTCTGCTTGTGTGTCTTTTTTAAAGCCTATACTCTTCTTGTACTCACTGAGGGACATTTTGTTGTACATTTTTTTATGAACATACTGTAAAATTGTTAAAAATTCAGATTCGTCCTTGTAGCCAACTGAAGCATACTCAATGTTTGCATTTTTATCTAAAAAAAGTGTTGAAGGGTAGAAATCATAGCCAATATTTTTTGCTAGACAGATACCTCCACTTTTTTTCCCATGGTATGTTATGGTATCTTTATGAGAGATATTTACCTCAATAAAAACATAGTTTTTCTCTATGTATGATACTACTTCATCATCATCAAGTGTAAACTCTTCCATACTATTACAGTAACTACAACCGACTCTGTGTAGGTAGAGAATAACACCTTTATTGGAGTTATATGCTTTTTTAACAATGTTATCTATGTTGATTTGTGAGCTGAAGAGAGAGAGTTCGAAAAGTACACAAGCTATTATTATTTTTAACATCTTATGTACCTAAATAAAATTGTGAATAGTAAGTACTAATGTACTTACTATTTAATTTTACCTTTACCTGTTTTAGTGTTACCTTTACGGTCAACCCATGTCATAACAAGTTTGTCACCTTTTTTGAAACCATCAGCTTTGAACTGAAATTTGAAAATAGGATTTTTAGATAAGAACTGAGATGTAGACATGTCAATAACAGTTTCACCATTTACTGTACCAGTAATGTGAGTGATGAAGTTTGCATTTTCTCTGTCACCAGTTTTTTTCTCCATCATGTTAAATGTAGTCATGTCGTGTTTCATCATAGCTTTTACTTTAACAACACCATTTTTTAATTTTGCTTTTACTTTCATAATATACCTTTATTCATTAATTTTTATATTGTTTTGTTAAAGGATTAACCTTCACAACCACCAAGTGCAACATCTAAAGCTTGTTTAGCTGCATATAATTTACCATCTGTACCTTCAGCAACTACAGTAATAGAACCTGATTTACCCATTTTAATTTTAATAGAGTAATTGTTAATGCTGTACTTGTTTGTTGTAATTGCGATTACAGCAGCTTCTGGGTTAGCATCTTGGAATACAGTAATTGATTTAATCTCTTTATCTGTTGAGAAATCAACAGGGATTGCACCACCATTACTTGCAACTTTAGGAGCTTTTAAAGAAACACCTTCCATTACTAGGTCGTTTGAACCGTACATTGCTTTAATTGCATCATCAACAGTGTGAGCAGACCATACTGCAGGTTTAGTTTTTCTGTAGTCTTCCGCTTTTACACTTGCAGGTACTACAGCTAAAGCTAAAGCACCTAAAGTTAAGTTTAAAAATTTTCTTCTTTCCATAATTATTCCTTTATTATTTTACTTTTCCAGTAACGATGTAATCAGCTACTGTTTTAAAATCTGCATCAGAAAGGCTTGTACCACCTTTTGCTGGCATACCGCCTTCTGTACCTTTAATACCTTTTTCATACACTGTATCCATACCTTCAGCTACATATGTAGACCATTCAGCACTTCCAGGTGAAAGGAACGCAGAGTGACACATTGCACAGTTGTTATTATACACTTCAACAGGATCAATTGCAACTTTTTTCTCAACTGGTAAGTTTCTACTGCTATCCATTGGAGGTAAAAAGTCTTTAATTCCACCATTTTGGATACGTCTGATTTTTACAGTCTCTTTTTGACAATCATTCATACAACGAGTTGCACCCTTGTTAAGGTTTTGTGCACCAAAGTTTGTAGGGTTAGCATAGTAAGCACGTACATCATTTAAAGCATTTGGACCATCGATATTTGGTTCAAAACCTTTCTCATTTGGCATTTTTACTTTAAGAAGTTTTTCACGATCAAGTACATACTCATCATCTACTTCTTCACCATCAATTTCAAACTCATTAATGTTAAGAATATATGCAGTTAATGCATAAGTTTCGTCATCATTTAATGTTTTTGACTTAGGATGAGGCATACCATCTTTGATGTACCACCAAAGTGTAGAAACTTTTGGCCAGTATGAACCAAATACACGTACAGGACCATCAGCTTCTGGATCTTTCCATCTGTTGTTTGTTAAAGTCTTTTGAAGTTCATAAGCATTCCCTTTAGAGAGAGATGGATAACCACCACCACCTGAACCAAAGTCACCGTGACAAGATACACATTTTGCATCATAAAGCTCTTCACCCTCTTCAACAGAACCGCTACCTTCTGGTAAACCAGTTCCATCAGGCATAACGTCTTTATTCCATGCAGCTAACTCATTAGCAGTTGGAACACGACCATTATAAATTTTAGGAGCATCAGCTGCTACTTGTGGGTTTACATAGTAAGCACTTGTCTTGTTGTTTATAACTGGATAAGTAGCACCACCATCAATTGTTGGTTTTCCTTGTACTTCTGTTACACCTGCTGCAGGTTGGTCTTTCATACACCCTACTGAAAAGAGTGCAATTGCTGCTGCTGTAGAAGCAGTAATTAATAATTTACGATCTAATTTGAACATGGTTTACCTCTCCTGTAGCTGTTACTTCCCAAGTCTCTACCGCATTTCTGTGGTAAACTGACTCAACACCCATTACACCAACTTCTTGGTCAATAGTAGGTTGAATATAACCTGCATCATCCATAGCACGTGATGTAAGAAGAAGTGTTTCTCCCTTTTTATAAGTGTGCATGTAAGACCAACGAGTCCAACATTTTGGAAGTACTAAACCTTTAAGTTTTGCTTCTACATAGTTTTTACCACCGTCAAATGATAAATCTACACCTGTAATAGTTCCCATACCAGACCATGCAAGACCTTCAATCTCTACGATGTCACCATCTTTAAGATTAGACCAGTCAATTTCTGGAGATGGAGAAGTAACAGTTGAGTTTACTTCATTTGCATAAAAGTGTTGAATAGCTTTACCAGTTGGTTTAAGCGCAGTGTACTTAGAAGTCTCTTCTTTACAGTACCAAGGCTCAGCAGCAAATTCTAAACGTTTTAGCCATTTAACACATAAGTTTCCTTCCCAACCTGGAAGTAAAATACGTACTGGATACCCTTGCTCTGGGCGAAGTGCTTCACCATTTTGACCCCAAACGATCATAGCATCATCCATTACTTTGTCAATAGGAATAGTTCTACCCATTTCAGAGTTGTCAGAACCTTCAGCTAGCATCCATTGAGCTTCAGGTTTTACACCTAAATCAGCAAGAATAGTCTTTAAGTATACACCAGTCCACTCAGCACAAGACATAAAACCTTTTGCAAATTGAATAGAGTTAAACTGTGGACCACGCCACTCTTGACCACCATTAGCTGGACACTCAATAAAGTGAGTACGAGTAACAGATGGGTATTTTTTAAGTTGCTCTAATGTAAGAACAATTGGCTTCTCAACAAGACCATGAATCATTAAACGGTACTCATTAGGATCTACATGTGCAACACCACCATGTGAACGAGAGAAAAATAGACCATTTGGAGTAATGATTCCCATTGATTCTTGAATTGGTGTTACAGCAATAGAAGCTCTGAAGTTACCAGATGCTAGTAGCTTTGTATTTCTTCTTAGTACATTATGCTCATATTTTGACGGCATACCATATCTATTTTTTGTAACTGGATCACCCCAAGTTTGTCCCCATGGAACATGGTGCATGATTGCAGGATCATCAGCTCTTGCATTTGAAGATACAAGAGAAGTTCCAGCAATAGCAGTTACTGACATAGCAGCTGTTTTTCTGAAAAAATCTCTTCTATCAATCTCTTGATTAGATTTTTTATTATCCACATTTTCTCCTTTAAAGGTTGTTATTGCTTATATTTAAATTGAATATATTACTCTGTTGTTTAAAAGTACAAAGCTTTTTACCATCACATTATGCCATTTTATACTTAATTATAAATTTATAATTTCAGTCAAATTGGGATTTAATGAGATAAAAATGTGATAATGGGGATTTATGAGTGGGAAGGGGTTACGAAACGAAACACTTTAAGCATTTTATTTTTTAAAAATGCTTAAAATAAGATAAGTGTTACTTATTTTATTTATAAAAAACAAAATAATGTACTCTTCATGTGGAATTTCTTTGATGTTTTCATCATCAAAAAGAGCAGCTTTTTTATATTTTTCTGCTTTTGTTGGAAGATTAATTATGATTGTGTCTAAATAGAGTTTAAACTTTTTTGTTGCTTCAAAATCTTCCTCTGCAAATGTAGACAAAATTGTTTTTAATTGCTCTTCAAAGAGCTCTGTGCATAAAATCTTCACTTTTGTACCTTTGTTGTAAGCCAGTTTGAAATCTCTTTCATACTGACTATGTACTCTTTGACTTGTGCTGTTCCATCTTTGTACTTCTGTAACTCTTTTTCTATCTGTTGTTTTAGTTCTTCTTTTGTCTGCATGGTACTAAACTACTCTACTCGTCATCTTCGTCTTCATCTTCTTCTTCAGGTTCATTTCCATACATTGCATCTACTTCTTCACTAAGCATCATAATGTCATCTACTGCATCTTGGTATGCTTCAAGTTTCTCTTCATCCTCTTCAGCTTCTTCTGCTGTAGCTGTAGCCTCTTTAAGTGAGTCCATTATCATATATGATTTAAAAGGTGTACCGTAGTTGTAAACAAGTTCACCACCATGTTTTCCTTGTAGGAATGTTGTCGCAGTCACTCCTAGTAACATAACAATTGCTAGCGCTTCAACCGCAAAAATTTTCATTTTACAGCCAATAACTTTTAGAAGTGTTACAACACCCATTGCTATAGCAAGGTAGAGACCTAACTCTTTATGCTCTAAAAGTTCATGTTGTCCAGCTTCACTTAAGTAGTCATAAATAAGTGGACCAGCTTGGTTTCCTGTGTACCATACTAGTGCCATTGCTAATGCAGCAAAAAGTGTTGCAGCAGAAGAAATTTTTCCAAAAATCTCTTTTCTATTGAGTAAGTAAATTACTCCAAATGCCGAAGCTACTACTGGGAGTACCATTGCGAAGTGTGCTGTTGCGGGATGTATCATCATATTACAAATCCTTAATATTGTTAATGTAAAATTATATTGAAAGTATTATAACAGACTTTGAGTCTATTATAATAATAAATTATTTTAAGCTATTTTTTATCCATAGCATCTTTAGCAGATTTTAGGGCTGTACCAAGTGCTTCTTTAGCTACACCAAATGCTTGAATTCCCATTCTTTTGGCCTCTTTAGCCTTTGGTGAGTTGAGGGCACTATCTGCTTTTTTTACAGCTTGTTTTGCAAAAGAGGAGAAACGCTCTTTCATAACTTCTGCTGTCTCTTTTGAAATATGTATAAGTTCTTCTAAATCGTAACTCATCTCTTTGTTAAGAGAGAGAAGGAGTTTACGAATAACGAGAGAACTCTCTCCTGCTTGTGTAATAACAACTTGTGAGAAGAGTGTGTCCGTTTGGTTTAGGTCTTCTATGATAGTGTCATAATCCTCAATGAGAATATGTTTCGCTTCTACAGGCATGAATTCAAGGCGTTTTTTAAATCTGTCAATAGATTTTATGAGACCAGAACGCATCCCTTTGAGAGTCGCTTGTAGAACTTGCTCAGCACGGTTAGGTGTTGCTTCTGCAACATCAATAGCACTAATAAGAATAGTAGAGAGTATTTTACGAATACGAATTGTATTGAGGGAGCCCTCTTTAATAGACTCGTATGTTAACTCTTTAATAACCTCTGTCGTTGCTTCTACTATATCACCATCACTATCTTTTTCAAGTGCTGTAATGAGTGCTGACTCAACCATTTCACTTAGAATATCATAGAGGTCTATAGATTGTAGTTTAACTTGGTGTAGCTTTGAGAGTGCACTTTCATTCTCTGCAAACTCATCTTCAAGAGTATTGAAAATTTCATATTTAGCATTTTGTAACTCTTCAGACTTTCTCTCTAAAGCACGCTCAATATTCTCTTTTTGAATTAAAAGTGCTTCTAAGTCATCTTTTAAAGAGAGTGTTTCAATGTTAACAATAGTCGTAGTTAACTCTTTCATCTCTTGGAGAGAAAGCTCCTCCTTTTGAAGTTTTGCCTCTTCTAATGCTGCACTAATTCTTTTAGTAACTGTTTTGTACTTTTTGTTATAAGCTGCAAGTATATTCTCTTGGATAGTGTTGTTCATAGTGTGCTCCTTTAGAGTACCATTTTAATATCTTGATGCTTTTTGAGAGCCTCATAGATAAATGTTCTGTCATCTTCGTTGTGCACTAATAAATCTAAGTTCATACTGATGTATTTTCCAGTTTTAGACTTGTTTGATGACTTCAGTGTATGTGCACGTTCATCTATAACATCTTTAATCGCTTGTTCGAGTGCCTTCTTCTCTGAAGCAATAACCTTATAACACCAGTTACAAGGGTACTCAATAACTACTTTTTTTTCACTATCGTTTATAATCTCCATTTTTGCCTCCTGATTTCTCTTCTAGTTGTACATTACGAATTATCATCCCTTTGTCAATCGCTTTGACCATGTCATAAATAGTTAAAAGACCAATACTTGTTCCAGTCAATGCCTCCATCTCTACTCCTGTTTGACCAGTGAGTTTTGTTGTTACTGTGAGTTTAAACCCTGGAAGTTCAGGAAGCTCTTCTACATCACAGTTAATACCACTTAGATTGAGTGGATGGCACATAGGAATGAGGTCACTCGTTTTCTTTACACCCATAATAGCTGCAATAACTGCAGTCTGTAGTACGGGTCCTTTTTTTGTTGTTTCACTTACAATAGCATCGTAAGCATCTTGATGCATCTCAATAATACCGCTTGCTACAGCAATACGAGTAGTCTGTTCTTTGTCACTTACATCGACCATTTTGGGTCTTTGGTTCTCATCTAGATGTGTTAGATTCATGCATTTGCCTAATAAATATAATTTTTAATAAGCACTATTATAGCAAAGTGGGATTAACTCTTTGTAATTTCTTGTAGTGCTTGTTGGTACTCTTGTGGATTGTTGAGGTTTAAAAACTTCTTTTCCTCTTCAAAGAAGACAAAATGTGTTTGAGAGTTTTTAAGGAGGTAGCCAAGTTTATGTGAATCTTTTTGTAGCATCTCTAAAAACTCTTTTTCAAGAGAACGATGGTAAATACCACAGAGTGGTTGCATTCCAAAAGCAGTTTTTGCAATGGTCGCATCGTAAGAGGGTCTATCTTCTTCGATGAGTCTTTGGATGACAGCTTCATCAACAAAGGGGGCATCAACACTGAGTGCAAAAAAAGATGACTCGTTTAAGGTAGCATAAATGGAAGCAAACGCGAGTGTAGGTGCAAAGAGTGTTGGTTCTTTAAAATCTTCTATAAAATTTGCATCAAAAGAGAACTTTGACTTCTCTTTACAAGATATGTAAACATGAGAGAAGATTTTTGAGGCTTTTGCATACTGGTACTGGGTAAGGGTTGCATACCCATCGAAAGGGAGAAGAGCCTTGTCCTCTCCCATACGAGAACTTCTACCACCTGCAAAAATTACACATGGTATCTGTATCATATTAGTCTCTTGTAAGAGTTGCTTCGATACGTCTGTTTTTTGCACGTCCCTCAGCTGTAGCGTTGTCAGCAATAGGGTCTGCTTCCCCTTTACCAATAGCTGAAAGTTGTTTTTCATTAACACCACGTTTTACAAGTTCTGCAACTACAGATTTTGCACGTTTTTCAGAAAGTCTTTGGTTATATGACTCACTTCCTCTACTATCTGTATAGCCAATAATAATAGCACTGTAGTTTGGATATTTGTTTAAAAAGTCTGCATACTCTTGAATATTTGCATTTGACTCAGATTTAATTTTATCTGAATTGTTTTCAAAAGTAATGTTTAAAGGAATTGTTTTTGGACAACCATCACTATTTACAGCTTCTCCTGGCACAGTGTTTGGACAGATGTCTGCACTATTTAAAATTCCATCAGCGTCATCGTCAACATTACACCCTTGTTCATCTACTTTTGCACCTTCAACTGTATCTGGACAGCTATCTTGAGAGTTAAAAATACCATCTTTATCGTCATCTTTCTCTTCTACAACTACAGCAACAACTACTGGAGCTACAACAGGTGCAACTACCGGTGCTGCTTCTGGCTCAGGTTCTACTACTGCAACAACGACAACAGCTTCTTCCTCTACCACAGGCTCTGGAGCAACTTTTTGCTCTTGTGCACCAAACGCAAAAGTTAAACCAACCATAGTAATAAGGTTACTGTCAAATGTTCCTGGGTTTTGAGGTGCAAGTTTTGCCATGTAGATAGCTTCTAGTTTGAGTGCTAAGTTCTCAGTAAACGCAACTTTTGCACCTACACCTGTGTCTAAGAAAAAACCATCATCTACAGAGTCTGTATCGTTTGTTACAACTTCTACACCAAAACCTGCTTTTGCGAAAGGAGTTACTTTACCAATGTTTCCATATGTGTAAACACCATTAAATGTACCTCTTACGATTTTTGTATCTTCTGTAGGTTTTGAACTACCTGTTGTATAGTCTACACCTTGTGAATATAAAAGAGAGAACTCAGGACTAATTTTTGAGTCAGCTGAGTTAAATTGTACTTCAATCCCACCAACTGGGTAACCATTGCCATCTATGTCGAAGTTACCTTCAGCAAAGTCGTAACCAATCATTGGTGATATTTCGTACTTTTTTTGATCTGCTAAGAGAAGAGAACCAGCTAAAAGAGCTGGTATAAGAAGAAGTTTTTTCATTTTGTATCCTTTGAAACTTTTATTGTAAAAATAATAGCATACAAAAGTGAGAAAGTAGGGATAATTATCTCGGGTCTGTGATATAGCCTGTAATTGCAGAGATAGCTGCGACTGCAGAGTTTGCTAAGTAGACCTCAGAAGAGCGACTTCCCATACGCCCAACAAAGTTTCTGTTTGTTGTTGAAATAGCAACTTCATTGTCTCCTAAAATTCCCATATATCCACCAAGACATGCACCACAAGTAGGGTTAGAAACTACACCACCAGCATCTACAATAATGTCAATATATCCAAGTTTATTTGCTTCACGAAGGATTTTTTGAGTTCCTGGTGTTACAATAAGACGAACATCTTCATGAACTCTTTTACCCTCTAAGATTTCAGCAGCAACTTTTAAGTCTGCTAAACGTCCATTTGTACATGAACCAATAAATGCTTGGTCTACTTTTATTTTGTCTGCTACGGCTTTTACTATAGAGTGACCATTTGATGGTAAGAATGGGTAAGCAATAACTGGGTCAAGATTAGCTACATCAATCTCTAAAATTTGAACATAAGAAGCATCTTCATCAGAGTAGTGAATACGTGGTTCACGTGCTAAGTTCTTGTCTGCTAAGAATGCAGCTGTTGTCTCATCGTAAGCGACAATTCCACTTTTTGCACCCGCTTCAATAGCCATGTTACACATAGAGAATCTATCATCCATTGTAAGGTGTTCAATAGTAGAACCTGTAAACTCTAAAGTTTTGTAGAGTGCTCCATCGACACCAATCATACGGATAATCTCTAAAATAATGTCTTTACCCGTTGTGTATTTTCCAGGTTTTCCACTGAGGACTACTTTAATAGACTCGGGTACTTTAAACCAGTTACCACCAGTAATCATTGCAAACGCGAGGTCTGTTGAACCCATACCTGTAGAGAACGCTCCAAGAGCACCATGTGTACAAGTGTGTGAGTCTGCACCAATAATTACATCTCCAGGAACTACAAGACCTTTCTCTGGTAAAAGAGCATGCTCAATTCCCATATCTTTTTCATCAAAAAAGTTTTTGAGTTGATGCTTTTTAGCGAAATCACGGCTAATTCTTGCTTGGTTTGCAGAAGCTATATCTTTTGCAGGAATGAAGTGGTCTAATACAATTGAGAATCCATCTGGATTTGCAAGTTTTTCTGCACCACTAAGATTGAATGCACTAATAGAGATAGGAGTAGTGATGTCATTTCCGATAACCATATCGATATTAGAACGAATAATTTCCCCAGCAAAGACCTCACGACCTACATGCTCAGAAAATATTTTTTCAGTTATTGTTTGTGCCATAGTTAATAGTTCCTTAGAAGTTTTACACTTTTTTATAATTGCGCAATTATAGCGTAAGCTTTTTAAAGAGAGTTTTTATATCTCATACTTAAGAGCTTTTTTTGTAAACTCTGTTGAACAGAAGAACATTGCAATAAAAATAGGGTTAAATACTGCTTCGTTCTCTTCTATTTTGTCAAAAACACTAAACTCGAAACCACCACCATCTTTAGGGTTTTGAGGTGTTACTGTAAACTTTACAGGAGCGAGTGCTTTGACCATGTTTAAGATGTTCTTTTGACGTTTTTTATTCTCTTGGTCTAAAATATTAAAATTTGGATTTTCTGAACTTCGGTGGATGTCGAGAATAGATTGAATAAGTTCAACCTTGTCAGCAAAAATAACTTTATTCCATTTTACTATGCTTTTGTTTGAAGCTACCTGTGCATTCTTTTCACTCAGTGCATGAGGTTTTTTACTTCTAATAGCTTCAATGAGTGCTAAAAGAAAATTTGTTCCGCCAACATTCTCGGCTGCTTTGACCATAAATAGGTGAATGAGTGCCTTTGTATCTTCTGACTGTTTGTTAAAATTACACATCTATAATTGCTCCTTAAATAAGTATATGATTATAACATCATAAATGTTATAATCCAATTTATGAAAAAGAAAAAACTCGTTCTTATAGGTTCTTCTACTGGAGGCCCTGGACATTTAAGTAAAATAGTCTCCTCTTTAGACAAAACATATCCAAACACCATAATTATTGCACAGCATATGGACGCCCTCTTTATAGACTCTTTAGCATCAAGAATAAGTGAACAGACAGCATTACAAACGTCAGTTGTTGTTCAAAACCAAACAATAGAACCCTCTACTATTGTAGTAACTAAAGATTTGTTAAGTCAACTCTCTTTTTCCAAGCAGAGGGGTCTTCATATTGTGCAGGCACAAAAAGATGGTTTTTTTCATCCTAGTGTTAATTCTCTGTTTTGTAGTGGAGCACTCCTTAGCGAGGAGTTTGAGATTTTAGCCTGTCTTCTTACTGGGATTGGAACAGATGGTGCAAACGGTCTTCTCTCTTTAAAAGAGTCAGGAGCACAAACGTTAGCAGAGTCTCAAAGCAGCTGTATTGTTTATGGTATGCCAAAAGCTGCATTAGAGTTAGGTGCTGTTGAGAGAACACACACTCTTGAAGAGATTATAGAGAAAATACGAACATTTTAAAAAAGGTGAACCATGGCATTTGAAGCACTTCTTGAAAAAATACATGAATCAACAGGCATAGTCTTTTTGAAAAATAGGGCTATTGTAGAAAATAAAATTACCCGTTTTTATGAACAGAAGGGTTTCGAGAACTTTGAGAGCTTTTTCTCTACATTTGAGCAAGAGCAGACGCTTTACCAAGAACTCTTAGACCTCATTACAACATCTGAAACTTACTTTAATAGAGAATACCCTCAAATAGAAGCTGCCTGTAAACTTGTAGCGAGTGCTCATAGTAAAATGAAAATTCTCTCTGCTCCTTGTGCAAGTGGAGAAGAGGCATACTCTTTACTTTTTCGCTTTTTAGAGGCATCTATAGAGGAAGAGAAGTTTGACATCTATGCACTTGATATAAACTCTCAAGAGATTCAAAAGGCGAAAGAGGGTCTTTACACACAGAGACGAATACAGAGAGTCTCGAGTGAAATGTTAGAGAAGTATTTTATAGAAGAAGACGAGCACTATAGAGTAAAGCCTCACTTCAGAGATAGTATACATTTTGAAAATCGTAATATATTTGAGGGAATGCCAGAGCAGTGTAGTAACTTTGACATCATATTTTCTCGAAATATGCTTATCTATTTTGATAAAGAGGCACAAGAACGAGCAGAAATCTTTTTTTATGAGAAGCTTGCTGTTGGTGGGGTGCTCTTCTTAGGACATGCAGATAAAATTCCAAATAGTGTTGGATTTGAAAAGATTTATATTGATGGTGCTATTGCATATGTGAAAAAAGAGAAAGAGACTGTTTAATTCTTAAAGTAAATTAACTGTCAGTTTTCCTTAAGCAAATCATAATCACAAAGCTATTATTATGTCAGAACTAAAAGAGGACAAAAATTGTCTTGTTTAAAAAAGGGTGTGAGAAACACTCTTCATTAAGAGGTAAAAAATGCAAGTATATTTAGATAATAATGCTACTACAATGTGTGATCCACAAGTAGTAGACGCAATGTTACCGTTTTTTAGTGAGATTTACGGAAATCCGAACTCACTTCATAAATTTGGTACAGCAAGTCACCCAGCAATAAGTAAGGCAATAGATCAGGTTTACACTGCAATAAACGCAGCTGATGCTGATGATGTTGTTTTTACATCATGTGCTACAGAGTCAAACAACTGGGTACTTCAGTCTGTATGGTTAGACCATATTGTCAATGGTGATAAAAATCACATCGTAACAACTGAAGTAGAGCATCCATCAGTACTCTCTACGTGTAAGTTTTTAGAAGAGCAGGGTGTAAAAGTAACATACCTTCCTGTAAATGAAGAGGGTGTTGTTGAAGCACACACTGTAAAATCTTTCATTACTGAGAAGACAGCACTTGTTTCTATTATGTGGGCAAGTAATGAGACTGGTATGATTAACCCAGTAGAAGAGATTGGACAAATTTGTAAAGAGAAAGGTGTTCTTTTTCACTCAGATGCAGTACAAGCTGTTGGAAAAATTCCAGTAGATCTTCAAAAAGTTCATGTTGACTTTCTCTCATTCTCTGCACATAAATTCCATGGTCCAAAAGGGATTGGTGGTCTTTACATTAAAGATTCTCAACCTTTAAGCCCACTGCTTCATGGTGGTGAGCATATGGGTGGACGTCGTTCAGGTACTCTGAATGTTCCATACATCGTAGGTATGGGTTTAGCAATGGAGCTAGCGACAAAAGACATTGAAAATACAATGGCGAAAATTCGTGAAAAACGTGACCGTTTAGAAGATGCACTTTTAGAGTTAAGTGACACTTTTACTGTTGGTAGCAGAGAGAACCGTACACCAAACACTATCTTAATCTCTATTAAGGGTGTTGAGGGTGAAGGTATGCTTTGGGACTTAAACAATGGTCAAATTGGTGCATCTACAGGTTCTGCTTGTGCATCAGAAGATTTAGAAGCAAATACAGTAATGCTAGCAATTGGTGCAGATAATGAACTTGCACATACTGGTATTCGTCTTTCTCTTTCACGTTTTACTACAGATGCAGAGATAGACTACACAATTGCTCACTTTAAAGAAGCAGTTGCTCGTTTACGTGCAATTTCATCTTCGTTTGCAAAACAGCAACCGACAAAAGGTGGAGAAGTTCAAGAGTGTGAGCTTCATCACCACTAATCGTTAACACGGTTCAAGATTGACTCTCTTTGGAGAGTGAGAACATAAAATGAAAAAGTTTAAAAAAGGAAAATAATATGGCAAAAGCAGATATATTAGGCGATAGCCTATGGGATGCGTACTCTAACAAAGTAACAACTCTTATGAACAACCCAAAACACCAAGGGGAGATTTTTCAAGCTGAAGCTGAAAAACGTGGGCATAAGCTTATTGTTGCAGACTTTGGAGCAGAATCTTGTGGAGATGCAGTACGTCTTTACTGGGAGATTGATCCTGAGACTGACATTATTGTAGACTCTAAATTTAAATCTTTTGGTTGTGGTACAGCTATTGCATCTTCTGATGTTATGACTGAGCTTTGTATTGGTAAAACAGTGCAAGAAGCTGTAAAAATTACAAACATTGATGTTGAAATGGCTCTTCGTGATGACCCAGAGACTCCTGCTGTTCCACCACAAAAAATGCACTGTTCTGTAATGGCTTATGATGTTATTAAAAAAGCTGCTGGACTTTACCTTGGTGTAGATTCTGAAAGTTTTGAAGAGGAAATCATCGTATGTGAGTGTGCTCGTGTTTCACTCAATACTCTAAGAGAAGTTATTAAACTCAATGACCTGAAAACTGTTGAAGAGATTACAGACTACACAAAAGCTGGTGGTTTTTGTAAGTCTTGTATTAAACCAGGTGGTCACGAAGCTCGTGAGTGGTACTTAGTAGACATTTTAGCGGACACTCGTAAAGAGATGGATGAAGAGAAAATGAAAGCTGCTGCTGATGCACAAGCTGCTGGTGGTGGTAACTTTGAAGAGATGACACTTGTTCAGCAAATTAAAGCTGTTGATGCAATTATTGACGAGAATGTTCGCCAGTTCCTTATTATGGATGGTGGTGACATGGAGATTATTGACATTAAGAAAAATGATGGCTACATTGACATCTACATTCGTTACCTCGGTGCGTGTAATGGTTGTGCTTCTAGTTCAACTGGTACACTCTATGCCATTGAGTCTACTCTTAAAGAGAAACTCTCTAGTAACATTCGTGTTTTACCTATCTAAGGTAAACGCGAATTCCCCCTCTTTTTTCCCGCTCTTTTTCTTAAAAAAAACACCTCTTTAGACAATATTTTGCTAGAATACATCTTATGTATGAAAACCAATATTCAAAAATAGTAGACGCACTTGTAAGTGATGGCTATATCGTTTTAGATAACCTCTTTACGAAAGAGCTTCTCGATGGGCTTTTAGCAAAAGCAGAAGAGGAGTACTCCTA
>Ga0256843_1000858_pt1 | contig 25087 bp, 24 predicted proteins | sample AlvinellametaG_FD_191572 | JGI IMG/M metagenome (GOLD analysis project Ga0256843, IMG submission 191572) | Pompeii worm associated microbial communities from hydrothermal vent at the East Pacific Rise, Pacific Ocean - Alvinella | ecosystem: Host-associated > Annelida > Integument > Unclassified ... | reverse complement strand
CTTTTCCAGATGATACCATCACGAAACTTTTAACAAAAGGCATTTTATTTACACCTCTTGAAGATGTTTCTCTTGGTTTTTTGGGTCTAATTATATTTACACTTGCACTAATCCCTTTTTCTTTAAAAGCTTCGATAGTAGCATCATTTAGTTTCCCAGCTACTTCATCATCACTTGAAGGAATTTCATAAGTAATAATTACACTTTTTTTATCTTCACTTTCATCTACACTTTTTACAAATCCAAAGTCAACTACACTTTTTTTAAACCCTGGATACATTACATTTTTTAAAATTTCATTCATTGTTTATCTCCTTAAACTTTTGTTATTAACCAATATTCAATTTCTCGTTTTTTATCTTCCCATAAAATTACTTTTTGTTTATAAAAGCCAATTTTACTATAAAAATCAATAAGTTTTTCATCTTGCATATCAGGATAAAGGATAATTCCTCTAAGTCCTATCTCTTTTTTTAATCTTTTTGCTATTTTTTCCACAAAATCAATTAAATAAATACTTGCTTTTTGATTAAGCTTTTCTAAAACTTTTCCTCTATATTTTTTATCTACAAAAAGATAATCAATTTCAACAGCAGGAATAGAAAATTCACTTGATTTTAATTTACTTGCTGATACTGCAATAAATCCAACTAAATCATTTTCATTTTGAAGTAAATAGACTACAACTTCACTTTTTTTAAGTTTATGTAAAGTTGAATCCATAAGCTCCTTTTCTCTATACCTATCATATTCAAATTTATTAAAATCTTTTTGAATTTCAATTGAAAATCTATCAATTCTTATTAGATTCATTTCTTTGCTTTAGATATTCATCCATAGAAATAGGCTCAGGAAAAAGCCCTTGCTTTTCCATCTCTTCTACCCTTTTTTCCATAATTTTATATCCATCCCATTCAAGGAATTTTATCATATCCTCATTACTAATTGTAGGCATATGAACCTCAACTACTTTTCCATTTTTCCAAGTAAGAGCCATTTTACTCCCCTTTTTCGTAATCCTCTACGATTTCTTTTTTAAACTCTTCCCAATCAAAGTTTTCTAAGCTATCTTGAGTTACTTTATAACTACAAAATTTTGGTCCACACATACTACAAAATTCTGCTTCTTTAAATACTTCTTGTGGAAGTGTTTCATCGTGATACTCTTTTGCTCTATCTGGGTCTAGGGCTAATTCAAACTGAGTTTTCCAATCAAATTTATATCTTGCATCACTCATTTTATCATCTATATCTCTTGCCCCTGGTCTTTTTCTACCTATATCAGCTCCATGAGCTGCAATTTTATAAGCGATAATCCCTTCTCTTACATCTTCATCATTAGGTAAACCTAAATGCTCTTTTGGAGTAACATAACAAAGCATACTAACTCCATACCATCCTGCCATCGCAGCACCTATAGCACTTCCAATATGGTCATACCCTGCACCAATATCAAGAATTAATGGCCCAAGTACATAAAATGGAGCTTCATGACAATAAATTTTTTCTAATTTTACATTTCTTTCAATCTCATTGATTGGTACATGCCCAGGACCTTCTATCATTACCTGAACATCTTTCTCCCATGCTCTTAAAGTAAGTTCACCTAATACTTTAAGTTCACCAATTTGTGCTTCATCACTAGCGTCATATAAACATCCTGGTCTAAGTGAATCACCTAAAGATAAACTTACATCATATTTTCTACAAATATCTAAAATCTCATCAAATGCTGTATAAAATGGGTTTTCTTTGTGGTGTTCAAGCATCCATGAAGCCATTAAACTACCACCTCTAGAAACTATTCCCATTTTTCTTTTTGAAATTTCAGGCATCATTCTAAGAAGTAGTCCTGCATGAATTGTAAAATAACTTACCCCTTGTTTTGCTTGTCTTTCAAGTACATCAAGCATTTTTTCAATTGTAAGTTTTTTTACATCTCCAATCTCATCAATAATTTGATAAATAGGAACAGTTCCAATAGGTACAGTTGAAGCTCCAATTACTGCTTCTCTAATCTCATCAAGTTTTCCACCTGTACTTAAATCCATAATAGTATCAGCACCATATTTGATAGAAGTTTTTACTTTTTTTACTTCTTCTTCTATATTTGATGCTAATGCACTAGCACCTATATTTGAATTTATTTTACATTTACTTGCAATTCCTATTGCCATAGGTTTTAAATGTTTATGATTAATATTTGCTGGAATAATAAGTCTTCCTCTTGCTACTTCACTTCTTACAAATTCAGCATCAAGATTTTCAATCTTAGCAACATATTCCATCTCTTCAGTAATAATACCTTGTTTTGCATAATACATTTGGGTTCTTACATCACCCGTTCTATTTTTAACCCATTCTGTTCTCATAAAAATCCTTAAAATTTTAATTTTGCTAAATTTATCAAAAGTTTCTTAAAATAAACTTAAAAGAAGTCATATTTTATCTTTTTTAAAAAATTTTCATTTTTTTTAAAAAAAGTGTATAATTTCGTAACACTTTTAAGAATAAGGAAATTATTTTGGATATAACTTTAATCATTTTAAGTGCAGGAAATAGCACAAGATTCAATAGTGTTACAAAAAAACAATGGTTAAGAGTAGATAATAAACCTTTGTGGAAATTTGTAGCAGATAGATTAAACGAATTTTACGATTTTAAAGAGACTATTATCACTGCAAATCAAAATGAAACAAAAATTTATGAAATGTTAAGTGATTATACTATCATAAAAGGTGGTAACACTCGTCAACTTTCATTAAAAAATGCTATTTCTAAAGTTAATACAAAATATGTATTAGTTACAGATGTAGCTAGGGCTTGTATTCCTAAAAAAGTGATATTAGATTTAATAAATAATATAGATGGTTATGATTGTGTAGTACCTTATTTAAAACCTGTAGATACGGTAGTATATGGTAATAAAACCATAAATAGAGATGAAGTAAAACTTATTCAAACACCTCAATTAAGTCTTATAGAATCTTTAAAAAAAGCACTTGACACAGACAAAGAATATACAGATGACAGCTCAGCAATAAAAGCTATTGGTGGAAAAATAAACTATATTATAGGTAGTGAGGAAAGTAAAAAAATCACTTTTAAAGGTGATGAAAAACTACCTTGTTTAAAACCAAACAAACCTTATGTTTTTAGTGGAAATGGATATGATATTCACCAATTTGAAGATAATAAAAAAATGGTACTGTGTGGTATAGAGATAGAAAGTCCATTTGGTTTTAAAGCACATAGTGATGGTGATGTAGCTATACATTCTATAATAGATGCACTCCTTGGTGCTGCTGGATACGGTGATATTGGTGAATTTTTCCCTGATAATGATCCAACATTCAAAGGTGCTGATTCAAAAGAATTACTTAAATATGTAGTAAATTTACTTGAATCTACAGGTTTTAAAATAATAAATATAGATATAACAATAATAGCTCAAATCCCAAAATTATCTCCATACAAAAAAGAGATGAAAAAAATGATATCTAAACTTACAAATTGTGAAAATGTAAATGTAAAAGCGACAACAAATGAAAAACTTGATAGTATAGGACAAAAAAAAGGAATTGCAGTGATTAGTAATGCGACTATAACTTATAAGGAAGAAAAATGAATATATTAATAGCTGAAGATGAATTATATTTAGCACAAAGTATATCTAATTCTTTAAATGAATATTTAAAAAACCCAGAAATAACAATGGTAACAACAATAAATGATGCTGTAAACTTAAATAAAAATTTTGATATTATTATTCTTTCGGCTACATTAAATGGTAACATTTATAATATAATTGATAAATATAAAAACTCTACTATTATTTTACTAGTACCTTATATAAATCATGATACAGTAACAGCTCCATTAAATGCTGGAGTTGATACATATATTTTAAAACCATTCATGATAGAAGAACTTATTAGAAAAATAAATTATCATCTTGAATTTAAAAAATTAAAAAAAGAAAATCAAACATATAAAGCATACTTTGATATGTTATTTGAAGATTATGAATTGCCAAAAATTGATTTTGAAAAGCTTGAATTTCCTTTATTTATAAAATCAAGCAATAAAAAACAGATTGATAAATGTGTATTTGAAATCTCTCAAAATCTAAACATACCTATCTCATTTTACAATTTAGAAAAAACTAATGATTTTAATTTATTAAAAAAAGACAATAACTTGTTATATTTATTAAATTTTGACTCATTAAAAAGCAATGCAATATCAAAACTTTTTGATATTGTTTCAAATAAAAAAGTTGTGATAGAATTAAAAAGTAGTTCAAGCTTTGAACATCCAAATACAATTGTTTTACAAAGTGATAAAAAAGAGATTGATGATGATTCGATTCTTTCTATTGAAGAATATATAAAATATATCATTAAAAATTATGAAAACAAATTTCCAGATACAGAACTTTCCAAAAAATTAGGAATTTCTAGAAAATCACTATGGGAGAAAAGAAAAAAATATGGACTCAAAAAGAAATAAACTTTTTATAGATACTGAAGCATTTATAACACTATCTATGATGAATGAGGGACTTTTATATCCTGTTATTAAACTAATGAATAAAACAGAAGCTGAAGAGGTTAATAAAACAGGTCTTTATAATGGTAAAACTTTCCCCTTTGCTTTTATTTTAGCTCCTAATGGTAAAAAAAATGAAAAAATTTTACAACAATCTAAAAAAGGGGAAGTTTTAGAGCTATATTGTGAAAACAAGCATATAGGAAATTTGGAAGTAGAAGAGATTTTCGAGATAGATCCAATTAAAAGGGTAGAAAAAATATATGGCAGTAGTGATCCTCACCATAAAGGAGTTGCTAAAACTCTAAAAAGACTTGGTAAATATGCTGTAAGTGGTGAATTAGAACTATTTTACTCTCCAATAAAAAAAGACTTAGAAAAAGTAAAAACTGCTATTCAAAAAAATAACGCAAAAAATATAGTAGGAATCACAACAAATTCTAACCCTTTTCATAGAGTCCATGAAAGAATTATCCGTCTAGCTTTAGAAGAAAATGACATGGTCTTATTATTTCTAACTAAAAATATAAAAAATGATGGGATTGATTTTGAAACAAGATATAAAGCATTAAAAATAATTCCTGAAAAATTTTTTCCAAAAGATAAAATACTAATAGTTCCTTTAAATAATACTTATATTTTTTCTGGATTAAATGAAGTGATTATGGACAGTTTAGTCATTAAAAATTTTGGTTGCAATAAATTTTTAATGGGACAAACTCATGAAGGACTTGGTATCCATTATGAAAATCAAAATATAAAATCTATTTTTGATATTTTAAAAGGGATAAACTTAGAAACTATTACTATAAATGAATATGTATACTGCAATGTTTGTAGAACTATTGTAAGTACAAATTCTTGTCCACACGGTAGTCATCACCATATTAAATACCATTCAGAAGCTATATTAGAACTTCTAAAACAAGGAATAATTCCTCCTCCAATTATGATGAGAAAAGAATTAACAGCAGTTTATTTAACATCACTTTTCAAAAATAGATTTAAAAATTTACAAAAATTATATTATGATTTAATTCCAAATAATGGTATAATTGAAGAAATTTCTGAAGAAGAGTTATATATAAAACTAATAAAACTATATCAAACAACATCAATGACATAAAAAGGATAAAAAATGATAAAATTACTTTTAACACTATTTACAACTATTTTATTTGCAAATGAAACAGTTGGACATCTTATATTTAAAAAAGGGTTAGTAAAAGTTCAACATAAACATTCTATTAAAAAATCTTCATTAAAAATAAATAGTCCTATTTATAAAGGTGATAAAATTTCTACTTACAATTCAATTGCTACTATAGAATTAAATGACAAATCAATCATTAAACTAGATAAATATTCAACTATAAAATTTTCAGATAAATTAGAACAAACAACTGGTAGGGTTTATTATAATATAAAAAAAAGAAAACAAAAAACTTTACAAATTGCTACTATGTTTACAACAATAGGAGTTAAAGGGACCACTTTTATAGTTAATACTAATCAAAATAAAATGGTTGCTTTAAAAAAAGGATTAATTTCTCTTACTTCACCAAAAGGTAAATACGAGATTCATAAAAAAAGATTATTAAATGAATATGAAAAATATAAATTAGAAATGGAAAATAATTTTAAAACTTACAAAAATAATTTATATAAAGAATTCATAGAATATAAAAAATCTTTTGATCTACATCAAAACCATTTAGTTACTTTTAATGGTAATAAAGTTTATCAAAAAGACTTAAACTCTTCAAAATATTTCCCATATTTTGAAAATAATTTTAAATGAAAAAACACTTACCTATTTTTATAATATTACTAATAAATATACTCTTATTATGGGTATATTTTTTATTTCCTTCCAATAAACTATCTTTACAAATAAATGATTTTTATTATAAGTTTAATCAAAATCTTCCAAATCAAAATATAGTATTTGTCCAAATAGGAGAAAAAAGTATTAATAAATTTGGAAGATGGCCATGGAATAGAGATGTTCTAGCTAAACAAATTGACAAAATTAAAAATGCTAAAATGATTTTATTAGATATGGTTTTTTCTGAACCTACAAATAAAGACAACTATTTAGCTCAAATAATTTCTCAAAAAAATATAATTTGTGGGTTTTTTCTTAGAAATAAAGCTTCAGAAACTATAGATAATGAAAGATTTGAAATACTTTCTGATTCTTCAATTGAATTAGATAATGTCAAACTAATATATGCAAAGTATAGTGAAATAAATGTAGAACCTATATTATCTAGTTGCAGTCTAAATGGAGTGTTTTCTACTTTTTCAGATATAGATAATTTATATAGAAGATATGTCATTGCTTATATTTATAAAGGACTTATTTTCCCTACTTTGGGAATACAAGCTTTAAGAGTTTATTATAATGAAGATATTGATATTAAAAATCACACTTTATTAATAAAAAATAAAAAAATTCCTCTTGATAAAGAAAATTCTTTAAAATTAAACTTTTATAAAATAGATAATTACAATATCTTACCTATAACAGATGTTGAAAACTATAACTTTAACAATAAAATAGTAATAATTGGTATTTCTGAAATTGGAGTAAGTGATATTCGTTCTACTCCAATAGGACAAATTCCTGGACCATTACTTCACTATACATTTATATCAAATATTTTAAATGAAGACTATATCAGAGAATATAAATCTTTAAACATTTTATTTATACTAATTGCAATACTACTACCTTTTTTAATCAAAAAAATATCGACTATAGCAAAAAGAGTGATATTATATCTTTTATTTTTTATCTCATTTTTCATCATCGTAATAACTTTATATAAACTTTATAATATAGAAATAGATATATTCTATACTTTAGTGTTTTTTACAATAAATCTATTATTATCTGAATACCAACTTTTTAAACAACAAGAACAACAAGAAAAATTTATAAAAGAAGCTTTTCAAAGTTATTTATCCCCTTCTTTACTTATAGAGCTAATCCATCATCCTGAAAAATTAAAATTAGGTGGAGAAGAAAAAGAGATAACTATATTATTTAGTGATATGAGAAATTTTACCTCTATATCTGAAACACTATCTCCTGAGGAGCTTATACAACTAATAAATAATCTATTTAGTAAACTATCTCATATTATTATAGATAATAAAGGAATGATTGATAAATATATAGGTGATGCTATAATGGCACTATTTAATGCTCCTATAGATGTAAAAGATCATGCCACTTTAGCATGCAAAACAGCTATACAAATGCAATTAGCTCTTGAAAAGTTTAATCAAGAAAATAAAACTCCAAATAAAATACAAATGGGTATAGGTATCAATACAGATAAAGTATATGTAGGAAATATGGGAAGTGATATAAAATTTAACTATTCTGCTTTAGGAGATGGGGTTAATGTAACATCAAGATTAGAATCAGAAACAAAAAAAATTGGAGTAAAAATTCTAATTAGTAAAAATACTTATGAAAAAATTGATAAAAATGTATTCAAGTGCACTTATAAAGGTAAAGTATTTGTAAAAGGTAAAAAACATCCTATAGATATTTATTCACTTGAAGGATATAATGAATATATGATATAATATCTCTAAATATAAAAGGATGATACATATGAGAAATTTTTTTTTATATGGATTAAATAGTGGACTTTTACCAAAAGCACCAGGAACTTGGGGTAGCTTAGTAGGTGCTGTTATTGGGTATTTTATATTATTAGTATTACCTCAATCTACTCTATTTTTATTAGCTATTTTAATAACTGTAATCGCAGTTAAAGAGATAAATGTTTATGAAAAAGAAACAAATATTCATGATGATAAAAGAATTGTAATTGATGAAATCGCTGGGATTTGGATAGCTATGAGTTTAGCAGGTGGAAGTATATTAGCAGTTATATTTAGTTTTATATATTTTAGAATACTAGACATTAAAAAACCTTCTATTATAGGTAAAATAGATAAAAAAATATCTGGTGGTTGGGGAGTTATGGGGGATGATTTAGTAGCAGGAATGTTTGCCGGTATTATGAGTGCTGGGAGTTTAATGATTATACAAAAGGTATTTTAGTGAAAAAAAAAGCATTATATATTTCAATATTTTTATTTATAATATCTTTAATAAGCTTTTTTATAATAGAAAAAACTTATATAAAACAATCTCAAGCATATTATATAAATGCTATAAAACAAGAAATAAAAACCCTTATTCAAACTAAACAAAAAGCTACATTTGATATAGCAAAAAATATATCTATAGATAAAAATCTTATAAATATAATAAAAAACAACCAATATGATATTTTATACAAAAACAACACAAAATTTTTCCCTATTTACGATGATTATAAAACATTTAATAATATTGGTATAAATATTATTGATAATACTGGAGTAGTAAGATATCGTTCTTGGTCTAAAAATGGTTTAAATAAAAATATTTTGAAATATAGACATGATTTAGTAGAGTTTTTAGAAAGTCCAAAATCAATCTCTCATATAATTGTAGGTGTATTTGATATTGTATTTAAGGCCACTATACCAATATTTGAAAATGAAAAACTATTAGCTATCTTAGAAGTAGTAACCCATTTTAATTCTATAGTAAAAAAATTAGAATCTCAACATATATATGGTGCAGTAATACTTACAAAAAAACAAACACAAAAAATAAAATTTGATAAATTTGGCCAATTTATAGACAATCACTTTATATCTACAAAAATCTCTCCTATTGCCTATAACTATTTAAAAGAAGATTTAGAAAAATATATAAATATAGATCCTAATTCATTTGGATATGTAATAAGAAACAATGATTTATTTGACGGATATTTTGTGGTAAATATCCCAATAAAACATAAAAAAGAGACAATAGGCTATTTTATCGCTTTTATAGAAGATAGCTATAATCTAAGAGAAAAAGAGATAGCCTTAGATATTATTATGATAATTATATCTATTTTATTTATTAGTGTAGGATATATAGCTTATAAAAACTCAAAAGAGATAGACTCTCTCATAAAATCATTACATAATGAAGTTCAAAAACAAATAAGTGAAAAACTTCAACTAATTTACACAGATCCTTTAACAAAAGCTTATAAAAAAACAAAATTTGAAATTGATAAAATTAAATATCTTGAATCTAAAGTAGTTATGTTAAATATAAAAAACTTTTCTAAAATAAATGAATTATATGGATTTAAAGCTGGTGATGAGATATTAAAAATCACAACACAAAGAATAGAAAACTTATTAAATAACAAAATTTATAGAATAAATGCTGATGAATTTGTTTTCTTTTCTAAAAATATAAAAAAAGATATTTTAGAGATAAAAAATCTTTTTATTAAAAATCCTATAAATCTTACAAAAAACAATATAAAAATAAGATTATCTTTTAGTTTTGCAGTAACAGAAAATAAAGGTAGTGAAATTTTAAGAAAACTCTCAATTGCATTAAAAGAAGCAAAAAAAACCCCTTTTAAAGAATTTGTAGTTTATGAAGAAAAACCTATAAAAACAGACTTTTTAAAATTTAACTCCCTTTTATATGATGCTATATTTATACATAAACACACCAAAATAACACCATATTTTCAAGGTATTGTAGATAATAAAACAGGGCAAATTATAAAATATGAAGCTTTAGCTAGACTTGAAAATGATAAAATATACACTCCTTATTTTTTCTTAAAAATAGCAAAAAATAGTGGTTTCTTATTTGAAATAACAAAAATTATTATAGATAAATCATTTAAACAATTATCTTTACATAAAGATATAGAAATTTCTATAAATATTACAGAAGATGATCTATTAACATACCAATTAAAAACATATTTGTTAGATAAATTAGAAAAATACAACCTACAACCTAATAGAATTACTCTAGAAATTCTTGAAGGAATCACTTCTACTGGTACAAAAAACAACCTTCAACAATTAAAAGAGTTAAAAGAGATTGGATTTAAATTAGCCATTGATGATTTTGGTGTAGAATATTCAAATTTTGAAAGAATAAACGAACTTGATATAGATTTTATAAAAATTGATGGAAAATATATAAAAAATATAGATTCAAATCAAAAAAGTTATAAAATAGCAAAAGCTATTACAGATTTTGCTCATTCTTTAAATATCAAAGTAATTGCTGAATTTGTAGAAAATGAAGAAATTCAAAAAATAGTTACAGAACTTGGCATAGAATATTCACAAGGTTATTATTTTTCAAAACCAAATAAAGAGATAAAATGATTTTTGTTTTTTTACCTATTTTTTTATTTGCTGGAATTATTGAAAACAATATTTCTAAAGTTTATAAAGAGATATATCCTAATATAAAAATAGAAAATATAATTATAAAAAATTACCACAATCAAAAGATTAAAACAATAGATATATCAAATATAAATCCAAAAAAAACTTCCGGAACAATCAAAATAAATAATAGCTATATCTTTTATAAATTAAATGCAAAAATAAAAGTATTAAAGTCTATCAAAATAATAAATAAAAATGAATCTATAAACCATTCAAATTCAAAATTAAAATGGATAAAATTTAAAAATTTTTATACCTATCCTATAACATATTATCCAAACAAAGCTGCTAAAATATATATTCCAAAAAATAGAATCATTTATGAATATATGCTTCAAAATAAAAATATTATAAAAACTGGAGAAATGATAAATATTATATCTAAAAGTGGTGGAATTGAAATATCTTTTAAAGCAAAAGCTTTGCAAAATGCAAAAGCAGGCGATACTATTAAAGTAAAAAAAGATAAACAAATATTTTTTGTTACAATAGATAAAAACGGAAATGGAAGATTATGAAAATATTAGTAGGTATATCAGGTGCTAGTGGATTTAGTTTAGGTAAAAAAACTTATGATTTAATACCAAAAAATTATGAAAAACATTTAATTATTTCAGATAATGCTAAAATTGTCGCAAAAAAAGAGGAAAATATTTATTTAAATAAAGAAATTTGGCAAAAACCAGCAAGTGGTAGTTTTGGTATAGATATTATGATGATTACTCCTTGTAGTATGAATACTTTAGCTAAAATCGCTAATGGAATCGAAGATAATCTCATTACAAGAAGTGCCGGAGTTATTGTAAAAGAGAGAAAAACTCTTTTAATTGCTCCAAGAGAGATGCCATTTAGTGCGATTCATTTAGAAAATATGTTAAAATTAAGCCGTTTAGGTGTTATAATTGCACCTCCAATTATGGGATATTATTCAAACCAAGATAATTTAGAAAAAATGGAAAATTTTATTATAGGTAAATGGTTTGATTTAGTTGGAATTGAAAATAATTTATATAAAAGGTGGAATGGATGAGAATAGCTATTTATCCTGGGACATTTGACCCTATTACAAATGGTCATTTAGATATTATAAAAAGAGCTTGTAAAATGTTTGATAAAATTATAGTGGCAGTAGCTAACAACAAAGCTAAAAAAAGTATGTTTGATTTAGATACAAGAGTAAAAATGGTAAAACTTGCTACAAATCCTTTAAATAAAATAGAAGTAAAACCTTTTAATTCTTTATTAGTTGATTTTGCAAAAGAACAAAACTCAAAAATAATCATAAGAGGATTAAGGGCTGTAAGTGATTTTGAATATGAACTTCAAATGAGCTATGCAAATCAAAGTTTAGATAGTGAAATTGATACTATCTACTTAATGCCTACTTTAAATAATGCCTTTATATCTTCAAGTATTGTTAGAAATATTTTAAGTTATAATGGCGATGTAAGTCATTTAATACCAAAAGAGATTAAGGAATTTTTATGAAATATATAACTTTAATATTTTTTTTTATATTTATAGGATGTAATAATCCAAAACAAAACTCTACCGATTCACCTAATACTTCTAAAGAAGTAGAAGTTTTTAGTGTCGCACCTGTTTTAAATGCTTTAGTTAAAGATGCAAATAATCAAATAGCTATATTTGACCAAAACAACTCAAAATATATATTTGAAAACCCTATAGTTTACCCAATTACAGTTACACCAACTTCTCAAACATTTATTGATATAGATTATGATAAAAATAAAACAGCTAGTGATTTACAACCAAAATTTTCTTCTTTAAAATCATTTACAAATCAAATAAACTATTTAACAAACTTATATTATTCATCTGAATATAATGAATCTAATATAACTACTACTACATTCATAGAATCTATAAAAAATAGATTTAACATAGATATACAAAAATCTCCTACTCAAGATGAAAATGTTGCCAAAGTAATATTTGCTAGTTATAACTATTCTATAGAAAATAATTTAGTAAAAATTGAAGATATAGATACTAAATTAGATGAAATAACTCTATTTTACAATAACTACTTAGAAAACTTAGATATAAATAAAACTCAATATTATAGTTTTTATAATACTTTAATAAATTTAGATAAAAAATTAGTAACCAGGGCTGATACTTTACATAAACCAAATATATCTATATTAAGAGATGATATTGTTTATACAAATTATTCAAATGATGTAGATGTATTTGATACATATATTAAAGATAGTGTAATCTATACTGCTAGTGGACATGAAGAGCTAGCTTTATTTGATTCAAATTTAGTTTATCAAAAACATTCAGATGTTGATTTGTTAAGTTTTGGTATAAAGTTATATCCAGAAAAATATGACTCATCAGAGTGTTTATTTTTAGCAGATTCAAACTATGGATTTAAAGTATTTGATAGCTCAACAAATGATATAACACAAACAGAACATATCCAAACTTATAAAAATGATGATGCAGACCAAAACTTTACTTCAGATAAACTATTATCTATAAATGGTTATATTTCTTCACAAAATTCAAAAAGACTTTTATCTATATCTACAAATGACAAAGGATTTTATCTTATAAATATAAAAGATAATTTTACAAATTGTAGTTTGAATCAAGATATAAATTCATCAACTTTACTAATTGAAGCTGATAATTCACAAGCAATCTCTTCAAGTTTTAGAAATGATGGTGCTTATTTATATGTTTCTACAAAAGATAGTATAGTAGGATATGATTTAGATATTTTAGATAAAGATAAGATTTTATCTTCAAAAACTACATATACTATCCAAAATGCAGAAGAAGCATATAATACTTTACTTATAAATAATGATAATGAACTTTTTGTATCTACAAATAAAGGAATTCAAATATATGATGTAGATAATTCCAATAATCTAAATTTTATTAGTGAATATACTACAGAAGGTGCTAATACAAACTATTATCCAAGAATAGATTTTTATGATAATTATCTTTTTTTTACAGATGGCTATAAAGGTTTAAAAGTAATAAAATATGATGATAGTTTTACACCTATGCTTTGTGGAGTAGAATATTTTGCACCTAAAGATAATCCTGAAGAATTAGCTAAAGTAAATAGTGTAAAATATAATAATGGTTATTTATATGTAGGAATTGATAGTTTTGGTATAGTAAAATTTAAAATGGAAGATATCTTATTTAAACATTGTAAGGAATAAAAAATGTATATAGCAATAGAAGGAATAGATACAGCTGGAAAAAGTACTCAAATTGAACTACTAAAACAAAACTTCAAAAACGGTATTTTTATCCGTGAACCAGGAGAAACTAAAATAGGAAAACAATTAAGAGAAATGATTTTTAATGACAAAATTTCTAAAAAAACAGAATTATTTCTATTTTTAGCAGATAGAGCTGAAACAATAGAAACTATTATAAAACCAAATAAAAATAATTTAATAATTAGTGACAGAAGTTTAATAAGTGGAATTGCTTATGGAATGGAATTTTTTAGTTTAGAAGATTTGGCCCATTTCAATGCTTTTGTAACTGATCAAATTTATCCAGATTTAGTAATTATTTTAAAGTTAACTAAAGAAACCCTTGAAAAAAGATTATCATCAAAAAATCATGATAATATTGAAGCAAGAGGAGTTGATTATTTACTTTCAATTCAAGATAATTTACTTATAGCTTGTGAATACTTAAATATAAATACATTAGTGATAGATGCAAATTTAAGCATAAATGAGATTCAAAAAAGGATAGTTGAATATGTTAAGAACAATTAAAGAAGATTTTTTAGTAGTTTATAAAAAAGACCCAGCAATCCGATCAAAATTGGAACTATTTTTCAATTATCCTGGTATTTGGGCTATTTTTTGGTATAGAATTTCAAATAAACTTTATAAAAATGGATTTAAAACTTTAGCAAGATTTATAATGGGGCTTTCTCAAATTCTTACAAATATAGATATCCACCCAGGAGCTACTATAGGAAGAAGAGTTTTTATAGACCATGGTATTGGGGTAGTGATTGGTGAGACTGCTATTATTGGTGATGATGTAACAATATATCAAGGTGTAACTCTTGGAGGAGTTAGTCTAAATAAAGGAAAAAGGCATCCAACTATTGAAAATGAAGTGGTAATTGGTGGTGGTGCTAAAGTTTTAGGAGATATAACTATTGGAAAAGGGAGTAAAATTGGTGCTAATTCAGTAGTAGTGAAAGATGTTCCACCCTATTCTACAGTTGTAGGAATTCCTGGAAAAATAGTAAAAAGAAAAGAAAATGAACCCCTAAGTCACAATAAACTTCCAGATATTGATAAAGAGCTTTTTGTATATCTTTTTGAAAGAATTAAAATTTTAGAAGAAACTTTACAAAAAGAGGATATTGAAATTACTCAAAAAGATGAAGCATTAGCAAAAAAATATGAGGAATATATCAAAAGTATAAAACAATGATTTTTTTACTTTTCATCCCTTTATTTGTCTTTGCTTACCAAATAAGTGATAATATAATTTATCCAAAAGAGTATATCAATGTAGCTAAATTTATAAAAGAAAACAACATTTCAAACTTTTATCAAAAATCTTTTGGATATAAGCTAGATACTCCTATTATAAGAGTTATTATTAAAGATAAAAAAGAGATTCCAAATGCTTTTTCTACTCAAATACCATTTAATGAATCTATGTTTTTTAATGGTGGTAGTGCAATGGGAGAATATTTCTCTTCTAATTCTTGGCTTATAAATTTACTTACACATGAAACTGCTCATAATTATCAATTAAATGCTAAACAATCTATTTCAAAAGATTTACACTCCACATTAGGAAACAATCCTTTTCCTATATTTGTATCAATAATCCCTATTTTTACAATTCCAAATTTAATGCTTCCTACTTTTTTACTTGAAGGAGATAGTGTATTAAATGAAAGTAAGTTTCATAACGGAGGTAGACTTTATAGTGGTGAATTAAATGCCTTAAAAAACACTCTTATCTTAAATAATAAAATCACTCCTACTCTTTTAAAAAATGATCATGAAAATTTCCCATATCTTACTGAGAAATATATAGTTGGTGGATATTTTATGTGGTATTTAAGTAAAAAATATGGATACAATAAAGTAAATAACTTTTTTTATCACCATTCAATCCATTACATAAACCCTTTAATGTTTGAAACTTCATTTATTGAACATTTTGGCAATAGTATGAAAAATGAAATAAAAGAATTTATCCAATACACAAAACAAAAATATAAAAACTTTAATGAATTAAACTCTTCTATAATTTCATCAAAATCGTATATAAACCTTTCAAAAATCGATAATAAAATCTATTTTATTACAACAAATCTTATAAATAAAAAACTTTTAAATATTTATGATGAAAACCTTACATCAACTACTACTAATTTAAATAATGGAAAAATTTTTAAGCTTGATAAACTATATACACTTTCAAATCAACCTATATCATCTAATGGAATAAAATGGGGATTATTTGATGAAAAAAACCATTATATTAAAGAGTCTATAGGAAAATATTATTTTACAAAAAATAGTTATATTGATATAAATTCCTCTTTTATTTATCCACAATTTTATTATGAAAATAAATTTATTGATGAAAATATCTCTTCTGCTTATGAATATAATAATTCAATATATTATTTTAAACAAGTAAAAAATTATAAAATATGTTTTAAAGATAAAACACCAATTTTCAGTTTCAAAGGATATTATGCAAAACTTGTAGATATTGATAAAAATAAAATATATTTTGTTGCAAATACTCAAAATGGTAGTTCACTTTTTATGTATGATAAAAATATTTATCAATTAACACCATATGATAATATAATCAATGCAAAAAAAACTTCTAATAAATTTTTAGTAGAGACTATAAATTCTGATGGATATCATATTACAACAATAAATACTAATCCATTTTTAAATACGCCATATTTTCCAAAAATTAAACAAAATAATTTTTACTTTAAATTTAAAGATATAAATATTACATCAAAATCTTATAAAAAATACCCAGGATTTAGCTTTTTATACCCTAGATATACTTATAATTCAAATAAAGGGGATATTTTTACATTTAATCTCTTATTGACTGATTATATGATGAAAAACATGATAAATAGTTACGGATATTTTGATAAAAATGAGTCAACTGTAGCTATTGAGTATACTAATCAAAATAAACTTATCCCTTTTAGTATAATCTACTCAAATGATAACTATAAAGCTATAAAACTATTCAAAAAGTACACTTATTATAAACATCTATTTACTTCCACACTAAATTATTATAAAGAATATACAACAAATATTGTTTTTGATACAAAATACAACTACTCTAAAAGTTTTTTATTAGAATTTGAAAAATATTTAGACTTTAACTTAGACATAATAGCTAAAAATGATGGTTATGGAATAAAATCAAATTTTACAAAACACTTATTTTATGAGTTTTATACAAAAATTGAATTTGATTATCTAAAAAACAATCAAATAGTAACAAACTCTTTTGACGCTTTAAAAGATTCATCAAATTTATATATAGAAAGTTTTGAGAATAGTTTTTTTGTAGATAAATCTATAAAAGAAGCTATCTCCTTTTCAAAAACTTTACATTTAAGTAAATATTTTTATTACTTCCCTATTTCTGTAAAAAAAGAAAATATATTTTTAGGCTATAACCATTACATTTTAAATTCAACAGATGTAAACGAAAAAATAATAGGAATGAAAATGGATACTTTATTTTTCCATAAATTTAATATGCCAATAATTTTCAAATATATCTATAACGATTTTACTCAAAAAACAACTTTTACAGCAACATTTGGAGTAGAGTTTTGATTTATTTGTTATAATTTTATATAAAAATAACAAAAGGAAAACTATGTTATCAAAAAGAATAAATAAATTAAGTCCATCTCTAACAATCGCAATCAGCCAAAAAGCAAGAGAGTTAAAAGCTGAGGGAAAAGATGTATTAGCATTTAGTGCAGGTGAACCTGATTTTGATACACCTGCTAAAATAAAAGAAGCAGCAATTAAAGCTATAAATGAAGGTTTTACTAAATATACAGCTGTAGCTGGTATCCCTGAATTATTACAAGCAATTAAAACAAAACTAAAAAAAGAAAATAATTTAGATTATAATACAGATGAAATCGTAGTAAGTAATGGTGCAAAACAATCACTTTTTAATATTTTTGCAGCTATTTTAGATGAAGGTGATGAGGTAATAATACCAGCTCCATATTGGGTAACTTATCCAGAACTTGTAAAATATCATGATGGTATTCCTGTTACAATAGAAACTTTTGAAGATACTGGATTTAAAATCACACCTGAAATGCTTAAAAAAGCTATAACACCAAAAACAAAAGCTTTAATCCTAACAACTCCATCTAATCCAACTGGTGCTGTATACAGTAAAGCTGAACTTGAAGTCTTAGCTGAAGTTCTAAAAGAAACAAATATTTTAGTAATCAGTGATGAAATGTATGAAAAACTTGTATATGGCGAAACTTTTTATGCTACAGCTTCAATAAGTGAAGATATGTTAAAAAGAACAATTACTGTAAATGGTCTAAGCAAAAGTGTAGCAATGACTGGATGGAGATTTGGATATTGTGCTTCTAAACTACCCGAATTAAATAAAGCAATGATAAAATTACAATCTCAAGCTACTTCAAATATCAACTCAATCACTCAAAAAGCAGCAATTCCAGCATTACTAGGTGAAGTAGATGAAGATATTGAAATGATGAGAAAAGCTTTTGAAGAAAGAATGAACTTTGTATATGAAGAATTCAATAAAATTGATGGGCTTAGTGCAGCTAAACCTACTGGTGCATTTTATATTTTCGTAAATCATAAAGAGATAGAAAATGATTCTATGAAATTTGCACTTGAACTATTAGATAAAGAAGGAGTTGCTGTAGTTCCAGGTGTAGGATTTGGAAGTGAAGGATACTTTAGATTTAGTTTTGCAACAAGTTTAGATGTTTTAGCTGAAGGTATTAAAAGAATTAAAAAATTTGTGGAGAATTATAAATGATTAAACATATAGTGCTTTTTAAAGTAAACGATAAATCACAAATAGATAAAGCAAAAGAGATGATTTTAGATTTAAAAAATCATATTCCTGAAATAAAAGAAATTGAAGTATTTACTGATATAGGATATGATGAAAATGCAAGCGATTTTGGCTTAATTACAACATTTAATAACATAGATGATTTAGATATATATGCAAAACATCCAAAACACTTAGAAGTAATAAAATTTATAAAAACAATAGCAACTGAAAGACGTGCAATTGATTATGAGGTAAAATAATGAATATAACAAATATTTTAAAAATTTCTGCTCTTGTTTTAGGTATAGGAGTAGTTTCTACTCCCCTAATTTATCAAAAGCAAATAAATAAAACTTTTCAAATCGTTAAAAATGAACTAAATCAAAACCATATTTTATTAAAAGAAAAAACAAATCAAGATAATTACACAACTCTTAAAAGGGAGTATATTTTATATATTGAAGATTCTAAATATATAATAAAAAAACTTTATCCACAAATAGATCCTTTAATGCTACAAGACTTAAAAACATTATTAGATAATAGTAAATTTTTAATTTCACTAAATTTTACAAAATACCCTATTTACCATAAAGATGCTATTACTTTAACTTTATTGTCTTTAAATGAAAACATTATAAATAAACTAAATAAAGATAATCCAGGAAAACAACTTTTAACATTTATAAAAAATAAAGGATTAGAAGCTTTTTTTGATATAAACAATCTACAAATCTCAAAAGCAAAATTAAAAGATATAAATTTAAAAATCAGTGATAATCAAAGCTTTTTTAATTTTATAATTACAAACAGTTATATAAATTTAAAAAATAAAGATATTAATACCCATATATCAAATTTAAAATTTGAATTAAAAGATGAAGAAAATGATGTTTTTTACATTTCAAATTTAAATCATTCTATGAAATATAAAAATGAATTCAATTATAACACTTCTTTAAGAATCGATACATTAAATTATAGATTTCAAAAAAATAAAGCTAATATAAAGCTTATGATAAATAAGTTAAATGTTTTTTCTAAAGTAGAGTCTAATTTTAACAAACTAAATATAAATAATGATTTAAGATTAAATAAATTGCAAATTTCTGAAAAGACAGATTACTCTAATGATATAATAAATATTGAAGGTTTTAGATTTAATATAGAATTTAATAAAATAGATCTAAATAGCTTTAAAAAACTTTCTAAATCTATACAAACTGAAGAATATACAAATATTGAATACACATTAAAAGATATCTTAAATAATGGTCTTAATATAAAAATAAACCCTTTATCTTTAAAAAAAGCCCAATTAAAAACAAATATTAAAAATATAGATATCTCTAAAATAACATTCAATTTAAATACAGATATAAAACATAACAATCTAACATTAGACAACATAAATAATATAACAGCATATTTAGATTTAAACCTAAATCTAATCACAACAAAAAACAATATAAAATTATTAGAAGAGATTATGCCTATTAGTAGATTTTACCTACAAAATATAATAACTGAAAAAAATAATAATATAATGATAAATTTATCATACAAAAATCAAAAATTATTATCAAATGGGAAACAAGTATTCTAAAATGGATAGAAGAAATTTTTTAAAAATAACATCGGTTTTAAGTAGTTCAATATTATTACCAAATAGTTTATTTGCAAAAAATCACTCTAATAGATACCACTTTATTATGCCACCTAAACCTTTTGAATATTATATTAAAGAAGGAAAAACTAAAGGGGGTAAAATTCTTATAATAGGTGGTATTCACGGAAATGAAGAAGGTGGATATAAAGCAAGTGATATTTTAATAGATACTAAAATAAAAAAAGGGACTTTAGCAATACTACCTAGAAGTAATCCTGAATCGATCTTTACAGATATGAGAGGATATAATGGAGATATGAATAGAAAGTTTGCTAATCTTTCTCCTAGAGATAGTGATTTTTATAAAATAAAATCTATTAAAAATTTTATAGCTGATTTTAAACCTGACGTAATACTCTCTTTGCATGATGGATATGGTTTTTATGCTAAATATCATAATCAATGGGGTGAATGTATAGTTATAGATGAAAATAGCTATAAAGGGATTGATCTATATAATCCTGCTAAATTTGTAAGTGATAACTTGAAAAAACATGGATTTAATATTCCCGTGCATAACACTCATACATTTGAAAAAAACACTAAACACAAAGAACAAAGAAAATCTCTTACATATTATACTTTACAACAACACAATATTCCAGCATTCTGTATAGAAGCTAGCAAACAAACTAATCTAAAAAGAAAAGTTCAAATACATCTAATAGCTATAAAAGAATTTTTTAAACTATATAATGTAGAGATTGAACCAACTTTTGAATATTTACTTTCAAATATTGATAACTATTTAAAACCTATAAATACCCAAATAGTAGCTTTTATAAATAATCAAAAAACTATTATCAAAAACAATCAAACTCTAAAAGTTCCTATAGGCTCAGAAATTAAATTTGAAGTTTTAAACAATAGAGGTGGTGGAGTAATTGCAAAAGGGGTAAATGTAAACTATAAATCTTTTCATTATAGAAACTCTCTTTCGTTTGATGTAAAAAATGATAATATTACAGAATATAGTTTTAAAATACAAAAAGGATAATCTTGAAAAAATTTTTTAAATATTACTCAAAATACTATAAAAATTATAAAAAACAGTTTTTTTTCGCCTTTATAGGAATGATTTTAGTAGCTGGAGCTAGTAGTGCTACAGCCTATCTAATAAAACCTGTACTAGATAAAATTTTTATAGAACATAATCAAGAAATGCTTTATATTTTACCTTTTTTTATCATTTTAGCTTATTTAGCAAAAGGAATAGGAAGTTTTCTTGAGAGCTATTTTATAGGATATATAGGGCTTGATATTATTAGAAAAATTAGAGATGATCTATTAAGTCATATTTTAAATTTAGATTTAGCTTTTTTCCATAAAATCCATAGTGGTGAATTGATGAGTAGACTTATAAATGATATAGAAAGAATAAAAAATGCTGTATCAAATCAATTTTCAAGTTTAATAAAAGAGAGTCTAACTGCTCTAGGACTACTTGGTGTTGTGATTTATCAAAGTCCAAAATTAGCTTTTTTTGCTTTAGTTATTTTACCTTTGATTATTTATCCTGTATCTATTTTAACTAAAAAAATGAAAAAAATATCTCGTAAATCTCAAGAAAAAAATAGTGATATAAATTCCCATTTAAGTGAAATTTTTTCAAATATAGAAGGGATAAAATCATATAATGCCATAGAATATGAGCTTAATAAATTTAAAAAGTTTAATTTAGAATTTTTTAAAATAAATCTAAAAGCTATAAAAAACAACAACCTTTTAATCCCTATAATGGAGACATTTTCAGCAAGTGCAGCTGCTATTGTTATTTTTGTAGGTGGAAAAGAAGTTATAGCTGGAGATATGAGTGTAGGTGCATTTTTTTCATTTATGACAGCTCTTTTTATGCTTACTGAACCTATTAGAAAAATTTCTATGATTATAAATAAATTTCAAGATGCAATAGCTGCTCATGAAAGAATTTTAGAATTAAAAGCTATCTTACCAACTATTGAATATGGAAAAAAAGAATTAAATTCTATTGATAAAATAGAATTTAAAAATGTAGTTTTAAAATATGAAGATAAAATTGCTTTAAATAATATCTCTTTTAAAGCTAAAAAAGGGGAAATTATAGGACTTGTAGGTGATAGTGGTGGTGGAAAAAGTTCTGTTATCAATCTAATTCTTAGATTTTATCATCCAAATAGTGGAGAAATTTTATTTAATGATATAAATATTGAAGATATCTCTTTGTTATCTATTAGAGAAAATATAGCTGTTGTTACTCAAAGAGTATATATTTTTAATGATACAATAGCTGCAAATATTGCATACGGAAAAGAGATAGATGAAGAAAAAATAAAAGATGCTTTAAAAAAAGCTAATTTACTTGAATTTGTAGAAAGTTTAGATGATGGTATTTATACTATTTTAAATGAAAATGGAACAAACCTAAGTGGAGGACAAAGACAAAGAATTGCAATCGCAAGAGCTTTATACCTAAATCCTAGTGTATTAATTTTAGATGAAGCTACTAGTGCTTTAGATAATAAAAGTGAAGCAAAAATTATGGAAACTATCCATCAACTATCAAAAGATTTAATAATTTTCATAATAGCTCATAGGTTGAATACTATTGAAAATAGTGATAAAATTCTATTATTCAAAGATGGAAAAATCTTATGTGAGGGAAATAAAAATAATTTAATACAAAATTGTATTGAATTTCAAAAATTATACAAAGGATAAAAAATGAAAAAAATAATTTTACCACTTCTTACATCTTTTTTATTTGCTACTAATTTAGATACAGTAATGCTAGATTTAGACAAAAATAAATATGATGATGCAATTAAAATTTTAAAACAACAACCAAAATCGCCTCAAGTAAACTTTTTATTAGGAAAAGCTTACTATAAAAGACATTTAACTTATACAGACTATATTTTAGCTATGAAATATCTAAAAAAAGCAAAAACAAATAAAGCTTATTACTATATAGGAAAAATGTATCAAAATGGCTTAGGCGTAAAACAAAATATAAATGAAGCTATTAGATATTATAAATTATCAAATACAAAAGAAGCTAAATATGAATTAGCTAAAATGTATATAGATGGTAAATATGTATTAAAAAACCCTAAATTAGCTTTAAAACTATTAAAATCATCAGCAAAAGAAGGTTATGATAAAGCTCAACTTTTACTTGGAAAACTATACCTTACAGATAATGAAATTGTAGATAAAGACCTAAAAAAAGCAGCGAAATGGTTATATTTAGCAGCTCAAAATGGAAACGAAGAAGCAAAACATTTATGGAATAAATATAAATTATATAAGTTCCAATAAAGAAAAGAATTAATCTTTTCTTTTAAATACTAATAAATTTTTATCTGCCATTTCTCCACCATATAAATTTATATCTATTTTTTTATCAAACTTAAGTGAAGTCAATTTTTTTAGTTCACTATTTTTATAAAAATATTGAATAATACTACCCTCTTCTTTTTGATAACACTTATTATTTTTTTCAAAAAGAGTTATTTTAGTTTCCATTTTATTATCATCAAACACTGAATTTAAGACACCAAAAATATCTTTATCCTCTACAGCTAATGTCCCTTGTGCTATCTCTTCAAAACCATATAAAGTGTTTACATCAAATAAAAAATATCCATCTTTTTTAAGCACATTTTTTACACATTTAAAAAAGTTTTTTAAATACTCTTTATCCATATAATTAATAACATCAAAAATAGCTACACACGCATCAAACTTACCATCAAATTCACATAAATCTTTATGATAAACTTCAAGATTCTTTTTTTGTGCATTTTTTACCATCTCAAGAGAAATATCAATCCCTACTACATCAATACCAGCTTCTTTGGCTTTAAGCATAAATCCACCACTTCCACACCCAATATCAAGTACTTTTTTTACTTTTAAAGATTTTAATTCTTCAATATATTTATCCCACAAAAACTCCATTACATCTTCAAAATCAAAAAGATACTCTATTTTTGCATATAAATCTAATCCATTCATACAAGCTCTTTTATTTGTTCATAAAGTTCAATAATTTGTGGTTTTTTAGAAACATATGAGTTTTTATTTGCTATAAGTCTTGCACTTACATATTCAAGTACATCTTCTTTTACTTCTAAACCATTTTCTTTCATTGTTGTACCTGTCTCAACTATATCAACAATCACATCACTAAGACCAATAAGAGGTGCAAGTTCAATTGAACCATTAAGTTTTATAATTTCAGCAGGAATCCCTTTTTTTGAAAAATATTCTTTTGCTATATTTGCTAATTTTGTAGCTACTTTAAGTTCTGTTTTATTTTTATAGCTATCATCTCCAGCAATTCCACCTACACAAACTTTACATTGACCTAAATTCATATCTAGTAATTCTAATACATCACTATTAAGCTCTTTTATTACATCATATCCT